>ERZ772962.13-NODE-13-length-140268-cov-4.466718_pt1 | contig 140268 bp, 116 predicted proteins | sample MGYA00580676_ERZ772962 | MGnify/ENA primary metagenome ERZ772962 (study PRJEB29015, sample SAMEA2738049) | human oral metagenome | biome: human oral; feature: human-associated habitat; material: saliva | place: China | collected 2230 ...
TGATTTATGTCATTTATGCGCGCCAGCTCAAAAAGGAAATATCCTATGGAGCTGTGATTCGCCAAGCCCTGGGTCGCTTAAGGCATTTATTTGGCCTTAGTTTTCTCTATTTTCTTAGCTATGTTCTGCTTACCATTCCCATATCGGGTCTGGTCATGCAGTCTTCGCTGACCAATGGCATCAGGGTGCCAGATTTCATTACAGGTGAGTTTCTTAAAACTTGGCAGGGGACCGTTCTTGTGACGCTCCTAGCTATCACTCTCTTCTATCTCAACTTGCGCTTGATTTATGCCATGCCACTTATGATGATTAAAGACCAGAGTTTTCTCCTTTCGCTCAGGGAAAGTTGGCAAATGACCCGGTATAAGAAGTGGAAATTGCTCTTAATCTTTGCTATTTTCGGTTTTATCCTGGGCTTAATTAGTATGGGGCTGATTAGCTTTTTCATTGAAGGGGCTATGTTCTTAGATCCCTCCGGTAATAGCTTTATAGTCGAAGCGCTGCTCTTGTCAATTCTCAAGTTTATTGCCTTCACGGTGATTATCCTATCCAAAGTCGGGACCTTAATCATTTTAGTGGATCAGGTAGTGGCGCCTGAAGTGACCAATTCGCTGCTCTTAATTGAGCCGACTCATCGTCGCCACCGTCGCCGTATCTTTTTACTCGTATTCAGCTTGATTTTCTACAAAATAGGGGAGAATGCTTTTCTGCTGGCCAGTCAAACCTATCAGTCTCAGCAAGCCATTATTGGCCACCGCGGCTATGTAGAAAAGGGCGTAGAAAATACCATCCAATCCCTTGAAGCAGCCGCTGAAAATGGCGCCACCATGGTAGAATTAGATGTTCAAATGACTAAAGATCAAGGTCTAGTCGTCATGCATGACAGTAACTTACAGCGTTTGGCGGGCATCAATAGAGAAGTTTCGGATATGACTTATGATGAGTTAGTGGGGCTGACGCTCAGTCAGGGAGACTATCAAAGTCAGCTGCCATCCTTTGAGGAATTTGTTAAGCGATCTCAGGAGCTAGATATTGATCTTCTAATCGAGCTCAAGCCACATGGCAAGGAGCCAAATAATTATGCTCAACTGATCGTTGCTAAACTCCAAGAATTAGGCATTACTAGCCGCTATCCAGTCATGTCTCTCAATCATGAAGCGATTGACGCCATTGAATCTCTCAATTCTGATATTAGAACAGGTTATGTCATTCCATTACAATTTGGCGCCTTTGCCAAAAATGAAGTTGATTTCTATGCCCTAGAGGCCTTTTCCTACACTAGTGAGCTTGCCAGTCAAGCTCATCAAGAGGGCAAAGAACTTTACGTCTGGACCATAAATGATGAAGATGAAATCCAAAGCTTTCTCTATCAGCCTGTGGATGGCATTATTACTGACAAATTGGAAACACTCAAGGAAATCCAATACGGAATCTCAGACAATCAAACTTACTTTGAGCGTGTACGGCAACTTATTGTGCCACAGTTCTGAAAGGATTAGATTATGACATTTCTTTTTTTACTACTACTTGTCTTGGTCAGCTTGCCATTCTTTTGGGTCTATTGGCATGATAAGCGAACCTTATGGTTGGGATTTTGGTTCCTAGTGTCGGGGTCATTAGCCGGCATGATTGGTATCTACCTGACTTTCGTACTGGAATGGCAATTTTTTGCTGTCATTTTGGTCGTCCTGGGTGTCCTCTTCATTTTGACTTTGATGTTAGCGCCTTTAATCAGCCTAATAGCTCTCTTGTATTCAGGCCTTACCTTGATTCGACGGGAAGGCTTCAATATGGTGAATTCACTAGCGCTCATGCTAGCATTTGGCATGATTGGCTACATGGTCATCTGGCCTGTTCTAGCAAGTCGTTTGTCACTCAACTGGCCAATCTTTAACGTCATCTATGGGCTCATGGGAAGCACTATTTTCTATTTTGCCGTCTTGGTCGGCATCTTTTTCGTGACCAACATTCTCAACTTTATCCATTTTGTGCGGCCTCGCTATTCTTATATCGTAGTGCTAGGAGCTGGCTTGAATGGGACAGAAGTGACACCCTTGCTTGCCAGTCGAATTGATAAGGCCATCAAACTCTGGCGCCGTCGCCCTCAAGAAGTGACCTTGATTATGTCGGGTGGCCAAGGTCCAGATGAAGTCATCGCAGAAGGGGAGGCGATGAAAGCTTATGCCCTGCGACAAGGCGTGCCTCAATCCGCCATTCTGGTCGACAATCAGTAATACCCGTGAAAATCTTCAATTCTCCTATAAGCTAATGGAAAAGGGGAGAGAGGACTTTGTCATTGTCACTAACTATTATCATTTATTGCGTGCCCTTATTCTGGCACGGCGCCTAGGACTTAAGTGTCAAGGTTATGGCGCCAAAACCAAGCTCTATTTCTCAATTAATGCCTTTTTGCGCGAATTTATTGGCTATTTGACCTTAGCCTGGCGCCTACATTTGAGCTTGATAGGGGGCTTGTGGGTGCTGACTCTGGTTTTATCTCTATGAAATGGCTTACTTAACTAAGAAAGGAAGTCCCTATGCAAAAGAAAAAGTTGATTTATCTCTTACTTGCCTGCAGCATGTTCTTGCAAGCTTCATTAGCTGCGCAGGCCAAAATAAGCTACAAATTGCCTAGTTTAGAAGAAATAAAAACAAGCAACAAAGATTTGAAAGTCGATGCTTTAATTGAAAAGCTACCAGTGACCGCACATAGTGATGATCCACTGCTTAAACTAGTTAATAAGAATAATCCTAATGCTGATAAAAAAGAACCAGAACTAGCTTGGGATAGCAACGGAAATATCTATCATCAAGACTTACTTAAGCCCTTAGAAGACTTAATGGAAGCTGCTGCCAAAGATGGTTTCTATTATCGGGTTGTATCAGGTTATCGGTCTGTTGAAGAGCAAGAAAATAACCGTAACCTTAGCATTCAAAACTATCTGGCTGAAGGCTTAAGTCAAGCCGATGCAGAGTCCGTTACCAATCAATATTTCGCGCCAGCAGATGCCTCAGAGCATACGACAGGCTTGGCTATTGATCTTTTAGGCACTGAATGGCTAGATAATGGTGGTGAGCTAGAGGCTAGTTATTCAGAGACAGATTCGGCCAAATGGTTGGCCAACAACGCCCATCGATTCGGATTTATCCTACGTTATCAGCAAAATAAAGAGTACATTACAGGTTATAACTTTGAACCCTGGCATTTTCGTTATGTAGGTAAGGTCCATGCGGGCTTTATCCATGATAATAGCTTGACCTTAGAAGAATATCTGGCTTTATTGGCTAAGAAGGAGTCTAACTAGATTCCTCAAGTAATTATCCTATAATGTATATTATGTTAACTCATGGGTGTCAGAAATTATCTAGGTCTCTACTGACCTCTCTCCCTATAGCAAGAAAGGATTTCATATATGAATTTTGAATTTACTAAACAAGCGATCGATTTTATCCAAGAAGCTCTGTCCGAGCATGATAGCAAATCTTACCGCGTGCTCATGGATTATGTGGATGGTAATAGCCCTTATAATGATGATCCAGTTGGCTGTCACTGCAATGTTATGGGCAAGTATCGTCTGCTTATAGTGGCCGATGATGACCCCAAAGTGCCTTTTGACCTCTATTCAAGCAAGTTTGAGACTAATTTTGAGCCTATCTATCTCAACCCTCTCTATGACATGATGTTTGATCATCAACATAAGATTGGTTTTGATCCGGCTTATCCAGCCTTGACTTTATCGAGTGATGCAGGTCAGATTACACCTAAATTACCTTTAATAATCACTCTGCCTGCTTCGTGAAAACGATGACAAGTGGCCACTATCATGCTATAATAGAGTCACTTATAAGCGCAATATTTAGGAGGTTTCCTCTATGGATATTCAGTTATTTATTCAACGGCGCAAGTCATTAGGGATTTCACAGTCTGAATTGTGCCAAGGCATTTGTACCCAAGCCACCCTGAGTCGTTTTGAAAATCAAGGACAAGTCCCTTCTGTTAAGATTTTACTGGATTTGTGTCAACGATTAGACATGAGTTTAGGCGAGCTCTTCCCACGTCAAGATGTTCAATCAACCGAACTTTACCAGCATATTGAAGCGGCGGAAAGTGCCTTTGTTCGAGCGGATTATAAGTTAGCTAGCCAGGAACTAGCAGCTGTGGATGCCAAGCAAGTCACCACCCTATCGCTTAAAAAGCGGTATCTTTATCTCAAGGGTTTCTTGGCTGCCTTGGCCAAGGCTTCTATAAATGATAGTTTTTTCTACTTAAATCAACTAATGACCGATTTACATACCGATTTCGAGCCTCTCTATAGTTCCCTAGCTGCGGCCGGTTTAGGCTTGGCTTATGCTAATGCGGGAGAATCCGAACGGGCCCACCACTACTTCCAAAAAGCCCAAGATGGGCTGCTAGATTATGAGCCAGCTAATAGCCAGGAACTATGGCGCATTCTCAATATTGTTTTGCATTCAGCTAATTTCTATGCGACAGCCCAAGAATATGACCAGTCTAACCGCCTCTTGCTACATGGTATTAGCCTTTCTAGCCAAGCTGCGGTATCCCATTATGTTGATCGTCTCTACTTCCGCCTTGCCCAGAATGCAGAAGCTCAGGGTTTAGAGGTGGAACAGATTAAAGAATATTGCGCAGACGCTCTGGCCTTTGCTAAATTTAATGGCAACAGTCAGTTACTGGCACGTATTAAGCAATTCCAATCTCATATCTAAAGCAAAATCCCATTATATCATATATGATATAATGGGATTTTTAATAGTTATAGGTTTTTACTGAAGGCTTTTTGAGTTTTGTAACAATCATAGCCAATAGACTGATAAAAGGCGTGTGCCCCAGTGCGATGGCTACCAGAATTGAGGCGAATGTGGTGGATGTCCTTTGAAATAGCTTGGGCCTCTAAGGCTTGCATCAAAAGCCGCCCTATTCCTTGGTGATGATAGGCCTGATCGACCGCCAGTGCCATGACATTATAGGCGGGTTCGCCATAAAAGGAATAATAGTAGCTAGCGTGGACAATGCCCAAGACCTGTTTAGGAGCTTCTTGAATGCAAGCCACCAGAAGAATCTGCTGGTCGTCCGCCAAGAGAGCTTGCAGTCGTTCTTGGCAGGCTTCTAGGGGATAATCATAGCCTAATTCTTGGCTGGCGAGCTTTTGCAGGGCCGCCGCGTCCTCAAGTTGGGCTGGTCGAATTTCAATAGTTCTGGTCATCTTATCACCCTTCTTGACTGCTAAATTTTCAGCTGGTGATAAGGCTTGATCGGCCCAGGCCAATTTGATATGGCAGTAGCCACTAGGATGTTTATCTAGGTAATCTTGGTGATAGTCTTCAGCTGGCACAAAATGAGCCAAAGGCATGACTTCAACAGCCGTTGGCCGACCTGCTCTTTGCTCAAAAGTAGCCACTAGGGCCTTAACAGCCGCTTCTTGACTGGCACTAGTGGTGTAGATTCCTGTGCGGTATTGACGGCCAACGTCCCCGCCCTGCTTATTGAGGCTAAAAGGATCAATAACACGGAAGAAGTGGCTAATTAAAGTCGCCAAATCGACCTGGTTAGGATCATAATGAATGGCTAGGGTTTCTGCATGATCTGAGCTTTTAAGACCTTGATAGGTGGCCTGTGGGCTTTTGCCGTTAGCATAGCCAACTTCCGTATCCACCACACCTGTCAAACGCTTGTAATAGCCTTCCATACCCCAAAAGCAGCCTCCTGCTAAATAAATTGTTTCTGTCATCCTTATACCCCTCTCTCTCGATTCTTGATACTTCTATTATAACATAAGCCCAAAATAGACGTCCTCAAAAAAGCACCAAGTGCTAGGCACCTGGTGCTAGAATAGTTAGCTACTTGCTATTATTTGATACGTCCTGGACGTTCCTTGTAACCATAGTAAGCGTCTTGGAGGATTTCTACCATGTCAGCTACCATAGGTAAGCGAGGGTTAGCTGGTGAACATTGGTCTTCGTATGCTAAGTAAGCAATCTCTTCAACTGTGTCCATGTATTCTTTCTCATCCACGCCTTGTCCCTTGATACTCATGTCAATTCCGACACGAACACCTAAGTCATAGACTGCTTTAGCTAAAGCGTCGACAGCCTCTTCAGGTGTTGAAGCTGGCAAGCCTAACATCTTAGCAATGTCTTGGAATTTAACATCGGCTTTGTAGTAGTTGTATTTTGGCCAAGTGGCAGCCTTAGCTGGACGAGTCCCGTTGTAACGGATAACGTATGGCAAGAGAATGGCGTTAGTACGGCCGTGAACTGTGTGGAAGAAACCACCAATCTTATGAGCCATAGAGTGAGACATCCCTAAGAAGGCGTTGGCAAAGGCCATACCTGCCATAGTTGACGCGTTATGCATCTTCTCACGTGACTCAAAGTCAGCATTCTTAACAGAGCTTTCTAAGTTTTCGAAGACTAACTTGATTGCTTGTAGAGCCAAACCATCTGTATAGTCGTTAGCCAAGGTAGAAGTATAAGCTTCCACTGCGTGGGTCAAGACGTCCATACCAGTATCAGCTGTAACTGATGCAGGAACGGTCAAGACAAAGGCTGGGTCCACGATGGCGATGGTTGGTGTCAAGGAGTAGTCAGCCAATGGATATTTACGGTTATTCTTCTTATCAGAGATAACGGCAAATGGTGTTACTTCAGACCCGGTACCAGAAGTGGTTGGAATCCCGACGTATTTAGCCTTTTTACCTAATTCTGGGAAGCGGAAGGCACGTTTACGGATATCCATGAATTTCTGTACTAAATCACGGAAGTCAACTTGAGGTTGTTCGTAGAACATCCACATTACTTTAGCCGCGTCCATTACAGACCCCCCACCTAAAGCGATGATGGTATCTGGTTGGAATTCACGCATGAGGGCTGCCCCACGTTCAACCGTTGTAATATCTGGATCTGGTTCAACATCTGAGAAGATGGTGTAGGTAACTTTTTTAGGACGGAGGGAGAGTTGTTCGATGACACGGTGAACAAAACCTAATTTGAACATAGCATCATCCGTAACAATCATAACTTTCTCTACATCCTTCATCTTTTGCAGATATTGGATGGAGTCACGTTCGAAGTAGATTTTTGAAGGTACTTTAAACCATTGCATATTATTTCTACGTCTCCCCACTTTTTTGATGTTTAACAAGTTAACGGCGCTGACGTTGTTGCCGACAGAGTTGCGACCATAAGTCCCACAACCCAAGGTTAAGGATGGCAAGAAGGCGTTATATACGTCACCAATCCCCCCGAAAGTAGATGGTGCGTTCCAGATAACACGAATTGCCTTCACTTCACGACCGAAGTCTTTTGCCAGTTGCTCGTTACGTGTATGGATAGCAGCAGAGTGACCCAAACCATGGAATTCAACCATTTGACGAGACTTAGCAATCCCATCTTCCGTATTTTCTGATTTCAATACCGCAATAATTGGTGAGAGTTTTTCACGAGTTAATGGTTCTTTTGGCCCTACTTCACTTACCTCAGCAGCGAGAATGTTGGTGCCTTCTGGTACACTGAAGCCAGCTTGTTCTGCAATCCAAGCAGCTGGTTTACCTACGATATCAGCGTTCAATTTGCCTTCTGCACAGTTCTTGCTGTTAGCTTTTACGCCGAAGCAGTAGTTTTCTAACAAGGCTTTTTCTTTCTTGTTAACGAAGTAAACATGGTAAGACTCAAGTTCTTTCTTGAATTCATCGTAAACTTCTTTATCCACGATGGCAGCTTGTTCAGAAGCACAGACCATTCCGTTGTCGAAAGACTTAGACATGATAATGTCGTGAGCGGCTTGTTGAATGTTAGCTGTTTTTTCTACATATGCAGGCACGTTACCAGCCCCTACCCCTAAGGCAGGCTTACCGCATGAGTAAGCGGCACGAACCATGGCGTTACCACCAGTTGCTAAGATCGTCGCAATCCCTGGGTGATTCATAAGTGCAGAAGTTGCTTCCATAGATGGTAAAGTAATCCATTGGATACAGTTCTTAGGTGCCCCTGCAGCTACTGCTGCATCGTAAACAACTTTTGCTGCGTGAGCAGAAGATTCTTGGGCAGATGGGTGGAAGGCAAAGACGATTGGGTTACGCGTCTTCAATGAAATCAAAGATTTGAAAATCGCGGTAGATGTTGGGTTGGTAGTTGGGGTAATCCCAGCTATAACCCCGACTGGTTCAGCAATCAAGGTCAAACCAGTCACATCGTCTTCTGAGATGATGCCAACTGTTTTGGTGTGACGCATGTTGTTAACCACGTGCTCGCAGGCGAAAAGGTTCTTAGTGGCCTTATCTTCGAATACGCCACGACCCGTTTCGTCTAGCGCGTGTTTAGCCAAGACCCCGTGTTGGTCTAAGGCTGCAACTGAGGCTTTAGCCACAATATAGTCTACTTGGTCTTGGTCCAAGAGACGGAATTCGTCAAGAGCTACTAAGCCTTTTTGGACAAGCTCGTCAACATGAGCTTGAGCCTCTAACTTCTTATCTTCTTTTTCAACCATGGATGTTCCTCCTAAGTTCTTTTTATTTACATCTTCATCATACGCTTTTGTTTTCAAAAAGTAAAGCACTTGTTCATGTTCAAACGATAAAAATTTTATATTGACGGTCTTTTTTTGTAAATGAGCATGTATGAAAACATGGCACAATGTGAAGGTTGTTTTCAAAACGTTTTCAAATATTGACTTATCAGTATTTTAACTAAATGCTTATGTGAATAGAAAACCTTATCATTTTAAATAAAATACTCGGGTTAGCCATATAAAATATTATATATTCTCTATTCGTTTTTTAGATTCACAAACACTTTGTGAAAATGAGTTTATAAAATAATCTTGATATATCGGCATTAATCCATGAAAAAAAGCCAAAGTGAACAAACTTTGGCTTTGGCTTGTTAAAATTGATTGAAGTCCCAAATTTGGTCGACCCAACCTTGATAAAATTCAGGTTCGTGGCAAACCATGAGGATACTGCCCTTGTATTCTTTGAGGGCTCGAGCCAATTCTTCCTTGGCATCGACGTCCAAGTGGTTGGTCGGCTCGTCCAAGATCAAGACATTATGGGGAGCATTCATAAGTAAGCAAAGGCGGACCTTGGCCTGCTCTCCCCCGCTTAGGACTTGAATTTGGCTTTCGATGTGCTTAGAAGTCAGGCCACAACGTGCTAAGGCAGCGCGAACCTCAGCCTGGTTCATAGCTGGGAAAGCATTCCAGACAGCTTCTAAAGGCGTCTGACGGTTACCTGAAGCAACTTCTTGCTCGAAGTAACCAATTTCCAGGTAATCTCCCTGCTCTACTTGGCCTCCTAAGGCCGGAATAAGCCCCATGAGACTCTTGAGTAAGGTTGTCTTCCCAATCCCGTTGGCCCCGATAATCGCAACCTTCTGGTTACGTTCAAAGACTAGGTCCAGCGGCTTGGTTAGAGGCTGGTCATAACCAATCTCTAACTGACTTGCTTCGAAGATGAAGCGCCCAGGGGTCCGGGCAGACTGGAAGTCAAATTTTGGCTTAGGTTTCTCGCCTTGTAGCTCGATGACTTCCATCTTATCTAATTTCTTCTGACGGGACATGGCCATATTGCGCGTTGCGACTCGGGCCTTGTTGCGGTTAACGAAGTCCTTGAGGTCCGCTATTTCCTTCTGTTGGCGTTCATAGGCCGCCTCTAGCTGGGCACGCTTCATGGCGTGAACCGCTTGGAAGTTCTCATAGTCGCCAACATAACGGCTGAGCTTGAGGTTTTCCACATGATAAATAATGTTAATGACACTATTAAGGAATGGAATATCATGGGAAATTAAGATAAAGGCATTTTCGTAGTTTTGCAAGTAACGTTTAAGCCACTCGATGTGTTCCGCATCCAGGTAGTTGGTCGGTTCGTCTAAGAGTAGAATATCGGGCTTTTCTAAGAGTAACTTGGCTAATAAGACCTTGGTCCGCTGTCCCCCACTCAGTGAGGTGACATCTGTCTCTAAACCGAAGGCGGTAATCCCTAGGGCACGAGCTACTTCTTCTATTTTAGCATCCAAGGTGTAGAAGTCGTGGACTTCCAAGCGTTCTTGTAGCTCCCCTACTTCCTCTAATAGGTCTGCCATGGTTTGGTCATCAGCGGTCGCCATCTCTTCATAGGCCTCGCTAATACGCGCTTCAATGGCAAATAAATCATCAAAGGCCATGCGCAAGACATCGCGAATAGTTTGACCAGGCTTAAGGACGCTGTGTTGGTCTAGGTAGCCAGTTGTAACATACTTGGCCCATTCTACCTTGCCTTCATCTGGCACTTGCTTACCTGTTACAATGTTCATGAAGGTTGATTTTCCTTCACCATTGGCCCCAATCAGGCCGATATGTTCCCCTTTGAGTAGGCGGAAGGAGACATCTTCGAAGATGGCCCGATCGCCGAATCCATGGGTAAGATTTGATACGCTTAAGATACTCATGTCTTTCCTCCAAATTGACAGTTCCTACCTATTATAGTCTATTCTGTCTGCTTTGAATAGGCCCTATTGACCCGGAAGCACTAATTGGCTGAAAACCTGCCCAATAGGAGCATGAATAACTAAATCTGCCCAGTCATCCTGAGGGATGGCCTGCTTATTGATGACCACCAAATGTTTGCCCTTAAAATATTGCAGTAGACCTGCAGCCGGATAGACGACTAAAGAAGTACCTCCTACAATCAAGGTATCGGCTTGCTGAATGGCTGAGATAGCCTGGTCAAAAACCTCCATATTAAGCGACTCTTCATAGAGGGTAACATCTGGTTTAAGCAGGCCACCACAATGGGGACAGCGCGGAATGCCCTGACTATCATAAGCGTCAAGAAAGCTCTTAAGGTCATAGACTCTGCCACATTCCTGACAAATATTACGATCAATCGTTCCGTGAAGCTTGAGGACGCCTTGACTACCTGCAGCTTCATGTAGGGTGTCAATATTTTGGGTAATGACAGCGTCTAAGTGGCCACTGGCCTCTAACTGTGCTAGAAAGATATGGGCAGCATTTGGCTTGGCATGAGGATAAATCAAATGCTGACGGTAAAAATCATAGAAAAGCTGGGGATATTTACCATACATGCTATGACTAATCAGTTGTTCGGCTGAAAAGTTTCTACCTAGATCTTGACTATAAACGCCTTGGGCACTGCGAAAATCAGGAATACCTGATTCTGTTGACACACCTGCCCCACCGAAAAAGACAAGATGCTGGCTATTATTAATAATGGTTTGTAGAGCCTGAATGGCTTCTTGCATAGGCTTACCTCCTATCTTCTGTTGTGACATAAAAAGTGACCGAGCCGAGGCCCAGTCACTTATAGTAAAAGCGTTCCTTCTTAGCCTAGCTTTGTGGGCTAAGGTCATTTTCAATCAGGACCTTAATGGCATTATTCTTAGAGGCATCCCGGAAGACTTCATAAGCCTCTTCGATTTGTGACAATTTGAAGTAGTGGGTAACGAGTTCTTCAGGGTGAATCTTTTGCGCTTCTAAGGCTTGCAGCAATTGTGGTGTGGTATTAGTTGACACCAAGCCGGTTGTCACGGTAATATTGCGAATCCAGAGACGGTCTAAGTCAAATTGTACAGGAACCCCATGGACACCTGCGTTAGCAATACGGCCATCAACCGCAATAATTTTTTGGCAGAAGTCAAAGGATGCTGGAATCCCGACCGCTTCAATGGCCACGTCAACCCCACGACCACCCGTTAAGTCAAAGATTTCCTTGATGGCTCTGTCAGTATCGGAATTATTAACCTTATGGGTAGCGCCGAACTTGAGAGCTGTATCTAGGCGGTGATCATCAATATCCACCATGATAATTTTAGCAGGAGAATAGAATTGAGCGGTTAAGAGTGAGCCCAAACCAACTGGTCCAGAACCAATAATGGCCACATTACAACCTGGCTCTACCCGACCTTTGAGGACCCCAATTTCATAACCCGTTGGTAGAATATCTGAAATCATCACTAGGGCTTCATCGCTAAGGCCTGCTGGTGGGTTATAGAGGGTATTATCTGCGTGTGGAACGCGGAGATATTCAGCCTGTGTGCCGTCGATTAAGTGGCCGAAAATCCAACCACCCTCGTCTTCACAGTGGGCATAAATCCCCTTCTTACAGTAATAACACTTACCGCAGGAGCAGACGCAAGAAACAATGACTTTATCGCCAGGCTTGAAGTTAGTCACGCTGGATCCAACTTCTTCGACAACCGCAATCCCCTCGTGTCCTAAAATCGTCCCATTTTGGACAGCTGGCACGTCACCCTTGATGATGTGTAGGTCTGTCCCACAGATGGTCGTTTTAAGCATACGAACAATTGCATCCGTTGGCTTCAAGATGACAGGCTTTGGCTTGTCAACGAATTTTGCTAGGCCAGGTTCAACATAGGTGTATGCTTTCATAGTAGATCCTCCTTATTGTGAAATTTGTGAAATATACTACACTTATATTGTAAACCTTTTCTTAGGTGATTGCAAGCGATTACTTAATTATTTTGACCTTCTGTTTATAGAAAAAAACTCCCACCATACTGGCTGGGAGCTTGATAGATATTAATCTTCGTCCATTTGTAGGACAGCCATGAAGGCTTCTTGAGGGACTTCCACGGTCCCAATTTGTTTCATCCGTTTTTTCCCCTCTTTTTGTTTCTCGAGGAGCTTCTTACGACGGCTGACGTCCCCACCGTAGAGTTTAGCCGTTACGTCTTTACGCAAGGCTTTAATGGTGGTACGCGCTAGAATCTTATTACCGATAGCAGCCTGAACAGGTACTTCGAAGAGTTGACGCGGAATGATGCCACGAAGTTTTTCTACTAACTCACGGCCACGACCGTAAGCAAAGTCCTTGTGGACAATCATGGAGAAGGCGTCAATCAGGTCACCATTTAGCAGGATATCCATCTTAACCAGATTAGATGGCTTGTAGCCAATTAATTCGTAGTCAAGGGATGCATAGCCCTTGGTATTCGATTTGAGCTTATCAAAGAAGTCATAGATGATTTCTGACAAGGGTAACTCATAGACCACATTGACCCGGTAATCATCCAGATAATCCATGGTAATGAAGTTGCCCCGCTTACGTTGGCCGATATCCATGACCGCCCCAACGTATTCATTAGGCACCATGATAGAAGCCTTAACGTAGGGCTCGTAGATTTCGTCGATGACGGTTTGGTCTGGCATAGCAGACGGGTTATCCACGATGATTTCCTCACCATTGGTCTTTTTAACCTTGTAAATAACCGAAGGTGCTGTAGTAATCAGGTTAATGTCGAACTCACGTTCCAGACGTTCCTGGATAACGTCCATGTGAAGCAAGCCTAAGAAACCGGTACGGAAGCCAAAACCTAGGGCTTGAGAAGTTTCAGGCTCAAATTGTAAGGCCGCGTCGTTAAGTTGGAGTTTTTCTAAAGCATCCCGCAAATCGTTATAGTCGTTAGACTCGACTGGATAGAGACCGCAGTAGACCATAGGATTGAGCTTACGGTAGCCGTCTAGGGGTTCTTGGGCCGGATTGTTGGCCAAGGTAATGGTATCCCCTACTCGCGTATCTTGGATGGTCTTAATGGAAGCTGTGATATAGCCCACATCCCCCACCATGAGATAGTCGCGTTGGACCGGTTTAGGACTGAAGACCCCTACTTCTACTACATCGAATTCTTTGCCGTTGGACATCAAACGAATCTTGTCCCCAGGCTTTACAATCCCGTTGACAACCCGAATATTCAAGACAACACCACGATAGGAATCGTAGACAGAGTCAAAGATCAAGGCCTGAAGCGGTGCTTCTAGGTCGCCTGGAGGGGCTGGAACCTTGTGGACAATTTGCTCCAGGATTTGGTCAATGCCAATCCCGGATTTAGCTGACGCGAAAACCGCCTCACTAGCGTCAATCCCAATGACATCTTCAATTTCAACTTGAACACGCTCAGGATCAGCAGCTGGCAAGTCAATCTTGTTAATGACCGGCAGAATTTCTAAGTCGTTATCTAAAGCCAAATAAACGTTGGCCAGAGTCTGAGCTTCAATCCCCTGGGCGGCATCGACGACCAAAATAGCCCCTTCACAGGCTGCCAGTGAACGTGACACCTCATAGGTAAAGTCCACGTGCCCCGGGGTATCAATTAGGTGGAAGATATACTCTTCCCCATCCTGAGCCTTATAGGTCAGTTCAACAGCGTTGAGTTTAATGGTAATGCCTCGCTCCCGCTCCAAGTCCATGGAGTCTAAGAGTTGGTCCTGCATTTCCCGGTCTGAAACCGTCTCCGTCAGTTGTAGAATACGGTCAGCCAAGGTTGATTTACCATGGTCAATATGAGCGATAATGGAGAAGTTGCGAATTTTCTCCTGGCGGGCTCGGAGTGCTTGTAATTCTTGTGGATTCATAGGCTTCCTCTTTCGTACAAATTTATCTAGATGGGAGTGCCATCTGGCACTAATACACTGGTCTATTGTACCAAATTTTTGGCTCTAAGACTAGGGTTAAGCCAGGGAATGCTAACTAAAAATAAGAACAAAAAAGGCTGGAAGATTCCAGCCTTTAGACTTATTTGCCTTCAAACATATCCTTCATCTTATCGAAGAAGCCACCTTCATGGCCCTTGACAGATTCACCACTAGATTCAGCCAGTTGCTTGAAGAGATCCTTTTGGCGATCACTTAAGCGTTTTGGCGTTACCACTTTGGCGGTTACGTGTTGGTCCCCATTGCGGCCACCGCGTAGACTTGGTGCTCCCTTCTCGCGTAAACGGAAGGTGGTACCAGTCTGGGTACCAGCTGGGATTTTAAGTTTGACGTTACCATGAACAGTTGGTACTTTCACTTCATCCCCTAGGGCTGCCTGGCTAAAGCTGATAGGCAGTTCGTAGAAGATTTCAGTACCTTCACGTTCAAAGATGTCACTCTCTTCGACCTGGAAGACCACATAGAGGTCGCCGTATGGGCCGCCATTGGTTCCGGCTTCACCTTGACCAGATACTCGCATTTGTTGGTTGTCTTCTACCCCTGCAGGGACTGTGACTTTAACCGAATGCTGTTGGGTTTCCGTGCCAGCACCGTGGCAAGTTGTACATTTTTCCTTGATTTCTTTACCTGTCCCGCGACAGACATCACAGGTTGCCTGAGACATCATGGCACCAAATGGAGTGTTGCGTTGAACGTTGATAACCCCAGAACCATGACACTTGTGACAGGTCACTGGCTCGGTTCCTTCCTTGGCACCTGAACCATGACAGGTATGACATTCTTGCTTACGATTATAGGTGATGGTGACTTCCTTACCAAAAATGGCTTCCTCAAATTTGAGTTTAACCCGGTATTGGAGATCATCACCCCGACGGGCTGCGTTGGCTCTTGCAGAACCAGCACCACCCATACCGCCACCGAAGAAGGACTCGAAGATATCTTCAAAGCCGCTGAATCCTCCACCGCTGAAGCCGCCAAAACCGCCACCACCGAAACCACCGGCACCATAGGAGCCGTCGGTGGCTGCGTGACCATATTGGTCGTACATAGAGCGCTTATCAGTGTCACTTAGGACCTCGTAAGCTTCGGTAATTTCTTTGAATTTATCGGCTGCGTCTGCTTCTTTGTTAATGTCTGGATGATATTGTTTGGATAGTTTACGATAGGCTTTCTTGATTTCGGCGTCACTAGCATCTCGAGAGACCCCTAGGACGTCGTAGTAATCACGTTTATCTGCCATTTTCCCACTCCTTTATTCAAGCCCTAGGGCTTATGACACAGTTAGATTAGAAAGGAAACGCCAAAGACAAGCTCTGGCGTTGATCCTTACCTCTCAAATTAGTCGATTTCTTCGAACTCAGCGTCTACAACGTCATCGCCAGCGGCATTTGTATCAGCTTGAGCTTGCCCATCGCCTTGAGCTGCTTGTGCTTGGGCTGCGGCTTGCTCATAGAGTTTAACCGTTAAGTTTTGGACGATTTCATTGAGGGCGTCACGTTTAGCCTTCATTTGATCTAGATCATTGGCCTCGATGGCTGCCTTTAGTTCGTCACGAGCTGCTTCAGCCTTCTTGACTTCTTCTTCTGAAACCTTGTCTTTAAGGTCAGCTAAGACTTTGTCAGTTTGGAAGACTAATTGATCAACTTCGTTGCGGAGGTCAGCTTCTTCACGACGTTTCTTGTCGGCTTCAGCGTTAGCTTCGGCATCTTTGACCATGCGGTCGATTTCTTCGTCAGTTAGACCTGAGCTAGACTTGATGGTGATGGTTTGTTCTTTACCAGTCCCTAAGTCCTTAGCACTTACGTTAACAATCCCGTTCTTGTCGATGTCAAAAGTAACTTCGATTTGTGGGATACCACGTGGTGCAGGTGGAATATCGGTCAATTGGAAGCGACCGAGGGTCTTGTTGTCAGCCGCCATTTGACGTTCCCCTTGGAGGACGTGTACGTCTACCGCAGGTTGGTTGTCAGCTGCTGTTGAGAAGACTTGTGACTTGCTAGTTGGGATGGTCGTGTTGCGGTCAATCAACTTAGTGAAGACGCCACCCATGGTTTCAATCCCTAATGACAATGGTGTTACGTCTAAGAGGACGATGTCTTTAACATCACCGGAGATAACCCCACCTTGAATAGCAGCACCCATGGCCACCACTTCGTCAGGGTTAACAGATTTGTTAGGTTCTTTGCCAGTTTCCTTACGAACCGCTTCTACAACGGCTGGAATACGAGTAGAACCACCAACCAAGATTACTTCGTCGATATCGGATTGAGATAAGCCAGCATCTTTGAGGGCTTGACGAACAGGTTGTTTAGTACGTTCTACTAAATCGTGTGTTAATTCTTCGAACTTAGCACGAGTCAAGGTCAATTCCAAGTGAAGTGGGCCTTCAGCTGACGCCGTGATAAATGGTAAGCTGATTTGGGTAGTAGACACACCAGATAAGTCCTTCTTAGCTTTTTCCGCAGCGTCTTTAAGACGTTGGAGAGCCATCTTATCTTTAGAAAGGTCTACACCATGTTCTTTCTTGAATTCAGCTACTAAGTAGTCCATAATCTTTTGGTCGAAGTCGTCCCCACCTAAGTGGTTGTCCCCTGAAGTTGACAATACATCGAAGACGCCATCACCTAATTCAAGAATGGACACGTCGAAGGTACCGCCCCCTAAGTCGAAGACGAGGACTTTTTCTTCTTTGTCAGTCTTGTCTAAACCATAGGCCAAAGCAGCGGCTGTTGGTTCGTTGACAATACGTTCAACTTCTAAACCAGCGATTTTACCAGCATCTTTGGTTGCTTGACGTTGTGCATCGTTGAAGTAAGCAGGTACCGTGATAACCGCTTTGTCGACTTTCTCACCTAAGTAGTCTTCTGCATAAGACTTCAAGTATTGGAGAATCATCGCAGAGATTTCTTGTGGTGTGTAGTCTTTTCCGTCCATGTGGACCTTGTAGCTGCCGTCACCCATGTGACGTTTGATAGAGCTTACGGTTGATGGGTTGGTAACGGCTTGACGCTTAGCTACTTCCCCTACTTGGATTTCACCATTTTTGAAAGCCACAACAGATGGAGTTGTACGGTTACCTTCTGGGTTTGGGATAATTTTTGCTTCGCCGCCTTCTAAGACAGATACGGCAGAGTTTGTAGTCCCTAAGTCAATACCAATAATTTTTGCCATAATAGTTTCCTCTTTTCTTTTAGTTTGATTTTTTAGTCTGGAATATTCATTAAAATGTTACTGAGCGACAATGACCATGGCAGGTCTTAAAACCCGGTCTTGTAACAAGTAGCCTTTTTGTAAGACATTGATGACTGTATCAGCTTCCTGACCCTCGCCTGCAGGCATCATACTAACGGCCTGATGGAAATTAGGGTCAAAGGCTTGGTTCAATGGGTCAATGACGCTAATGCCTTCTTTTTCAAAGGCTTGTTGGAACTGCTTGTAAACCATCTCGATACCCTTATGGATGGCTTTGGCATCTTCGGACTCAGCTGGGGTTGCCAAGGCGCGTTCCAAGTTATCAGCTACATCTAAGAGATGGCTGGCCAAGCTTTGCGAGCGATATTTAGCTGCGTCTTGGCGTTCGCGTTGATTAATGCGACGCATGTTCTGTATTTCTGCTTGTAGACGTAACAGTTGGTCGGATAAAGCTTCTTTTTCAGCCTCTAACTGACCGACTTGGTCTTCCGCTTCTTCAATGGCTTGATCTAGGCTGTCGCTTGATTGATCAACTTCAACCTCTTCTTGATCAGCACTGTCTTGAGTCTTATCAAGCATTTCATCTTGAACAGGTGTGTCTTGCTTGAGCACTTCTTTTTCTGTGTTTGACACGTAATCGCCTCCTTTAAGGGTTTGGTAATTCTGGATGTGGCTACTTAATAATGGGCCAGTTCATGCGTGATGTGATGCATCAAGCCCAGCACACGCTGATAAGGCATCGTAGCGGGACCAACTAGGCCGATGATGACCTGTTGTGCTTGATACTGATAGGATGAGGTCACGAGACTGACGTCTGCTAGGCCTCCCAATCCCAGTTCAACTGCTAAGCCTTGCTTGGCTTCAAGTAGCTGGAACATTTCTGCTGACCCATCGATTAGATTGAAGAGTCGCTTGTAATCTGACACTTCTACTGAATCGAATAAGTTATTCTTACCACTGACATAGTAACTACGCCCCTTCAAATGGCGCATTAATTTGGTGATAACTGACGAAAAGTCGACTTGGAAGCCAACTAAGCGCTGCATCAAGAGTGGCAAGGTCAATTTAAGTCGTTGCTGTGCTTCTAGTAAGGGTAAGCCAACAATTTCTTGGTTGATGGCTTGAGTCAAACGACCCAAGTCCTCTCGACTTAAGGATCGTGGTAAATCTACTAGATCACTTTCAACGCTTCCCTTGTCAGTCAAGACAATGGCGACAATCCGACTCTCGCTGAGTTGTATCAAGCGGAACTCACTTAAATGATATTGTTCCTTGGATTCTCCCAAAACGACGGCCGTATAGCCAGTCAAGGAGACCAAGATATCAGCTGCCAATTGGGCATGCTGCATAGCGTCAAAATGGCGATCTCGGAAGATAGATTGAATTACCTCACTATCTTGCTTAGCCATTTGAATATCTGCTTGATCTTCGATCAGTCGATCTACATAGTAGCGGTAACCATCAAAGGATGGAATCCGTCCACTAGAAGAATGAGCCTTCTTGAGATAGCCAATGCGCTCAAGTGCCAACATATCGTTTCGTACGGTTGCCGGTGAGACATCCAATAGACTCTTCTGAAGCAGGGTCTTAGACCCAATCGGTTCTTCATACTGGCCATACAGCTGCACAATCAACTGTAAAATTTGTTGCTGCCTAGCTGTTAACATTGTTCTCACCTCTTTTTAGCACTCTTTTACCTCAAGTGCTAATGCTAGTATACACCCTATTTTACCCCTTGTCAACCCTTTTGAGCATAAATTTTAGCACTCTTTTTATTAGAGTGCTAATTTTACCTAGAATAAAAACTCGCACTGGTCAAAAGCGCGAGTTTATAAGCTTTTTAGCGATGAGGAATCTGTTGACCAGTCTCAGCATCTAGATAGAAGGAGAAACCTTCCCCATGTACTTGTTGGACATTGGAGATAATCATAAAGGCAGTTGGATCAATCTCAAGCACTGTCCGTTGCAGAGGTAGGAGCTGGTTACGGCTAACCACAATGAAGAGGACATCTTTGTCATTGCGGGTGTAGTAACCTTGCCCTTTGAGGATGGTAATCCCGCGTTGAATGCGTTGGGAAATAGCCTGAGCCACTTTATCCGAATCCTTAGAGATAATAGTAACGGACTTCTTAGGGTTGAAACCTTCTAAGATAAAGTTCATGATGCGGGTAAAGACAACCAACATGGCTAAGGTTAGCACCGTCTTCTCTAAGCCGATAACAAAGGAAGTTGAAAGTACAACGACTGTATCAATCATGAGGAAACCAGCAGAGGTGTTAATTCCAAAGTACTTATTAAGAATCATCACGATAATATCAGCCCCAGCGGTAGTCCCGCCGCCTAGGAAAACCAAACCAAGCCCTACCCCAATCATGGCACCCGCCATAAGCGGAATAATCATGGAATTTTCGGGAATAAAGCCTGTGGAAGGCAGAATCTTTTGGAAGACGGAGATACACATAACCGATACAATGGTCAGATAGAGGGTTTCCCGCTCTAGATAACGCCAACCGATAATTAAGAGGGCCACGTTGATGATCCAGTAAGTGATGGCGTTATCCCAACCTAGCGTATACTTGAGTAGTAATGTGACCCCGGTCACGCCACCCTCCCCCATATGGTTAGGCACCAGTAGCAAATTAATGGCATAGGCAAAGATTAAACTCCCTAAAACTACTAAAAAGAAATTCTTCAAAAATTTACGATTCATCAATTAATCCTCCTTATTCATTATTTGCGGCCTTTCCTTGAGCCAACCGATCAAATCCCGAAAGACTAGATCGGCTAAGAAAAGGCCCCTTGTAGTTAAATAAATGCGGTCACTTTTTTCTATTAAAAGTCCACGCTCAGCTTGCTGTCTGAAGAAATCAGCAAACAAGGCTTCTGCCCGATAACCAAAACGTCTTTGGAAGTCAGTCAGGCAGACCCCTTGCGTGGTACGCAAGGCCAAGAAGAGAAATTCTTCCATCTGATCAACTAAGTCCAAGGGACTAGCATCAATAATAGGCTTATTTCCCGCTCTTAATTGTTTAAGGTAATGGTGAACGGGCCCGTGATTGTAATAACGCGCCCCATCTAAGAAACCATGAGCACCCGCACCAAAGCCATAGTAAGGCGTATAACGCCAATAACCTAGATTGTGTTGCGATTCATAGCCTGGTTTGGCGAAGTTGGAGACTTCATACTGGTGGATGCCGGCGTCTTTGAGCCGGTCAATAGCCAATTGAAACATATCGGCATCTACATCCTCGCTAGGCAGGGGCAACTTGCCCTGGCGCATGAGTTGCTGGAAGACTGTCTGATTCTCAATAATCAGAGAATAGAGGGAATAATGAGGCAAATCCAAAGATAAGGCCTTGGTCAAACTCTCATCGAAGTCTGCTAAAGTTTGTTCTGGCAAACGAAAAATCAAATCAATGCTGAGATTTTCAAAGCCTACCTGGCGAAACCAGTCGATGGACTGGTAGATTTGTTTTTCCCGATGATTACGTCCAATTTTACGGAGTAGTCGGTCATTGAAGGTCTGGACCCCCATACTGATACGGTTAACCCCCTGGTCTTTGAGCAGACGGCATTTTTCTAGGCTAAGTTCACCTGGGTTAATCTCAAAAGAAAATTCGGTCTTGTCCGTCAGGGGCAAGCGCCGGTGAATAGAGGCTAACAAGTAATCCAACTCTGACAGAGACAAGCAACTTGGGGTCCCACCCCCAATATAGAGGGTGTCTAGGGGCTGCGTCTGATCTAACTCGTAGGCAGCCATTTCCTGGTCCAAGGCGGCCAGATAATCCCCGACTGGTTGGCCATCATAGAAAAACTTATTAAAGGCACAATAATGGCAGATTTTCTTGCAGAAAGGAATATGGATATAGGCGGCCTTGGCTTGCATGCTAGCCCTCCTTGTTCATTTGCTGGAAGTAAGCTTGTGAGGCTGCTTGGTCAGTCTGCAGTTGTTGAATTAGGCCCTGAACCGATTCGAATTTGACTTCGCCACGCAGATAGTGATGCCAACGAACTTTAACGGTCTCACCATAAATGAGCTGGTTGAAGTTAAAAATATGCACCTCGCAGGTCAGACCTGTCTCTGTCTCAAAGGTCACATTATAGCCAATCGAAGCCATGCCTTGATGCCAAATGCCATTGACTTGAATCTCGACCACATAGATACCCGGTCCTGGTTGGACTTGGCCAGCTTGGGGACGAACATTAGCCGTTGGAAAGCCAATGGTTCGTCCTCGCTTCTCACCATGAACGACCACACCGCTGGTCTCATAGACATAGCCTAGAGCCAAGTTGGCCTCATCGATTTTTCCTTCACGTAAGAGTTCCCGAATGGGTGTCGAGCCGATTTTTTCCTGATTAAGCACCAGTTCAGGCACTTCAATAATTTGGAAGCGACCAGCTGCGTGTTGCGGTAAGGTGGACATGTTGGCTTCTTCTTTAGGACCATAAGTATAGTCAAAACCTGCTACCACCACCTGAGCCTTAAGGCCGACAATGTATTTTTCAACAAAAGCTTGAGGAGACTGGGAGCCAAAGGGATAGGTAAAGTCTACTAAGAAGACCATGTCCACCTGATTAGCTTCAAGCAATTCCATTTTACGGTCTAAGTCTGACAGGTAATCCATTTCAGCAGCTGTCAATCGACTGTATACGATTTTTGGATGTTGGTTGAAGGTCATGATCGCCAAAGGCAAACCTAAGCGGTCGGCCTCTCGACGTCCGGCTTGAATGACAGCCTGATGTCCCCGATGCACGCCATCGAAGAATCCTAAAACCAAGACAATGGGCCCCTTAAGTTGCGGAAGATTTGGGTGGTGTATACGAATAATTTCCATGTTGTCTATCGTGACTCCTCTTCATAGGTAAACATCTTCAAGGGCTTGACCATACCAGGTTTGCTTGGATGTGGCCCGTAAATGGCACGAACTTTGCCTTGGTAGTAGCAAGCGGTAGCCTCTTTGAGAGCTTGGTTGAAAGCAGTGCTTGGCACAACCTGCCCATTCTTGACTATGGGCCACTCTGAATCTTGCAAGTGGTAATGTGGGCAAAAGTTGATTGCTTGATCCAGTGGAACTAGTATATGGCTAACTCGCCCTTGATCTGCCGCTTGGGCCACTTCTTCTAGGCTATGGGCCTGAGACAAGCTATAGCCCCCCGTCATGTAGCGGACCAGATGAGACATGTGGCTTGGATAGCCTAGCTTAGCGCCTAGATCGACTGCTAGGGTTCTAACATAGGTTCCCTTGCCGCATTGGACATCAAAAGACCAGCGTTGTAGGCCTTCTTGCGGATCGAATTCACTGGTCCCTAGTCGTTCAAAGCGGTCAATCCGAGCTATTCGTCGTGGACGTTCCACTTGCTGACCTGCACGCGCATATTCATAGAGGCGCTTGCCCCCTACTTTAACAGCTGAGTAATAAGGCGGAATCTGAACAATCTCTCCTAGAAAAGTCGCCATGGCGGCATCAATTGTGGCATCCGACACTGGCTCTTCAAGTCGCTTACGTTCGACAGGCGCTCCGTCGGCATCCTCTGTCTCGGTAGAAAAACCCAAGGTGATTTCGCCCCGGTAGCCCTTTTGACCATCCATTAGGTCTTCAACTAACTTGGTTGCTTGGCCAATACAACAAACTAAGACGCCCGCCACGTTAGGATCCAAAGTACCGGTGTGACCAATGCGTTTGGTTCTGAGAATTTTGCGTAATTTAAAGACAACATCGTGACTGGTCATACCGACTGGTTTATTGATTACCAAGATTCCGTGATACATAGTGTGCGACGCTCCTTTAAATTTCATAACGATTTATTATATCAGATTTAGGGCCAAAAGACTAACAAAGGGCTTAGATAAGGGCTTGAGAAGTGCCATCAACCAGAGTTACGCAAGCCAGTCGCAATCCCATTAATGGTAATGTGCAAAATCTTGCTAGCCAAAGGACTGAGCGGTTCTTGGCGAGACCGTCTAATCAGTTCCACTTGTAAGTAATTAAGGGCATTGAAGTAAGGTAGACGCATAGCTAAGGAATCACGCAGGTAATTATTTTGTGCCAACAGCTGCGCTTCCCCTTCTATTTGTAAGAGGAGATCCTTGGTGCGTTGCCACTCTGCTTCTAAGATTTGGAAGATGGCTTGACCATTATCATCCTCAACTAGTTGGCTATAGTAACGAGCCACTTCCATATCAGACTTAGCTAAGACCATGTCTACATTAGACAGTAAGGCCCGGAAGAATGGCCACTCTGCATACATTTCTTGCAATAAAGCTAAATGACTAGGGTCTTCTTCAATAAAACGTTGGAAGGCAGTTCCTACACCATACCAACCTGGGAACATCATGCGACTCTGTGACCAAGAGAAGACCCAAGGTATAGCCCGCAGACCATCAATATCGGTCACCTTCTTACGTGAAGCAGGTCGAGAGCCAATATTAAGCTGACTAACCTCCTTAATTGGCGTTGCTTGGAAGAAGAAATCGGAGAAGCCAGGAGTTGCAAAGACTAATTGGCGATAGGCTTGATAGCTCCAATCAACCAAGCGATTCATAACCGCTTCATAAGGTTTGCTGTCTTGAACTTCATGGGCTAACAAGACGTGAGACAAGGAGGCCACTAACATGTTTTCCAATTGATAATAAGCTGTGTCAGGATTACCATACTTGGTCCCAATGACTTCGCCCTGCTCTGTCACCCGCATAAGACGGTTAATCGTCCCAATAGGTTGCGACATAATGGCCTCATAACTTGGCCCACCGCCACGTCCGACGGTCCCCCCACGACCGTGGAAGAAACTAATGGTAATGCCCTCTTCCCTACCTAAACGGGTTAATTTATTCTGAGCTAGATAGAGAGCCCAGCCAGAAGCAAGGTAACCCCCATCCTTGTTGGAATCCGAATAACCTAGCATAATTTCCTGACACCAATCTTGGCTTTCTAGCCATTTCTGAACAAGAGGCAGGCGCAAGTAAGTGGTCATGACCTCTAGGGCTTCTTCTAAGTCTTCAATGGTCTCGAAGAGTGGCACTAGTTGGACATGTGCCCAGTCAGGACCGATTAAGCCTACTTCCTTGAAGAGCAAAGCCAACTCTAACAAGTCAGAAACGGAAGTCGTATGAGAAATAATGTGGCGTTTGATGATGCGGTGGCCCAAACGATTTTGTAGGTCAGCGACGGCCTGATAAATAGCCATCTCACCTTTCAGAATATCTGATGGTTGATTTAAGGCGCTCGATAAGCGACGAGGTTCTTGGGTTAACTGGTGTAAGAGGCAGTTGATTTTGCTTGCTTCATCTAGCTGACTATAATTCTCCTCAACCTTGGATTGTGCCAATAATTCAGCCACACATACCTCATTGATACTGGAGTCTTGTCTTAGGTCGATACTGGCTAAATGGAAACCAAATATTTCTACACAGACAATTAAGGATTCTAGCGGAGCTAATGTGTGTGATTCCTTGCCATCGGCTCTAAGCGCCTCTAAGACAAGGTTTAAGTCAGCCTTGAAGGTCTCGGCATCTGGATAGGCTTGGGCTTGAGGCTGAGAATCCTCCACTATAATTAAGGATTTGCTAGCACAAAGGCGATTCTTAATGGTGTTTAAAGCCTTACGATAAGGTTCCTTCTGGCGGAAAATAGAGTAATCTTCAGAAACTTCTGCTAAAGCAGCCAATTCTGGGGTCACAGACACTAAATCACTAGAGAAAGAATAGCGGCGATAAAGCTGGTCCAGGCTGTTTAAGTAATGGTCTAAGATAACTTGTGATTGAATGTGGGCGGTCAGGCGTAAGGTTTCCGCAGTCACATAAGGGTTGCCATCCCGATCCCCACCAATCCACATGCCCATGGTAATTGGCAGAGCTTGCTGAGGCTCTATCTCTAAAGCAGACAGGGCTTGGCGATAATTAAGGGTAATATCTGTGATACTTTCAATCAGAGATTTCTGATAATAGGTCATGACATTGGCGATTTCATTTGCGACTTGTAGCTTCTGCTCGCGAATCAAATCTGTGCCTAAGATAATTTCAATGACGGCTTCAAGCTCGTGTTGCCAAGCTTGTCGGTCTAAAAATTCAGGTCTCGTGTTACGATAGTCCCTTAAAAGACCGTAAAGTTTATCCATGAGATCCAGCATGGACTTACGCTGGACTTGAGTTGGGTGAGCCGTTAAGACTGGCTCAATGGTCATGGGACGCTCAAGCACTTGGCCCTTGCCTGCTTGCTTGATGGCAGCCAATGTAGCCGGCAACTCCCCTTGAAAATCAATGTAACGACAACGTTTCATTTTGATTTGACTCGCTAACTCCACATCTTCTGCGATGTTAATCAGGAAAGGCAAGGCCGAGAAGTAACGGGCTACTAGCGCTAAATCTTCTTCAGCAAGCGGCTGAATAGTTGCTACATAAGCTGAGTAGTCCCCTTGATCCGCTAAATTCTTAAGCTTGGCTAATAAGGCTTGCTGCTGGGGTGAGGTCATGGAAGTAAAGGCTCGCTCAAGAGCATCTGTAAGAAGCTGAGATAAATGCATAACTTGACTCTGTTGAATCTGGTTTTCAATATTCACGGATGTCACCTTCTCTTTGGCAAAAATATCTAACTCTTATTATAGGTTAAATAGACTAGTTAAACAAGTCGCCCTCCCCATACTTGTGCTGACTAAGTCACATTTTGAGCCATAAAAAAGAGACTAGGCTCCCCTAGTCTCTTTGCCTTATTCTGCTTGATCTTGTTGATGAATTTGGTTGAGTAATTGATCAATACGATTTCCGTAGTCCACTGAACGGTCACGTTCGAAACGGATTTCTGGTGTCTTGTAGAGCTTAAGGACCTTGCCCAGTTCACTGCGAACCAGACCTGTTACTGCCTTGAGCCCTGCTTCCGTCTTCTGACGCTCACCAGCTTTATCACTCAGTGTTGAATAGAAGATGGTCGCCTGTTGCAAGTCACCAGTTAAATCCACATCGGTAATAGTCACCCCTTCGATACGCGGATCTTTGGCTTCGCGTAGCAAAATGCGGTTGACTTCACGCATGATTTCTTGGCGGACACGGCCTAGACGATAATTTGCCATGGGGTTCTTCCCTCCTAGCTACGTTTGACTTCAACCATACGGTATGGTTCGATGATGTCGTCAATCTTAATGTCGTTATAGTTTTCAATCATAATCCCGCACTCAAAGCCCTTAGTAACTTCTTTGGCATCGTCTTTGAAGCGTTTGAGACTAGCTAGTTCGCCTTCATAGATGACAATGTTGTCACGAATAATCCGAACCTTGCTGTTACGTTGGATGAAACCATCCAAGACATAAGAACCTGCAATGGTCCCAACCTTAGAAACGACGAAGGTTTCACGTACAACCACTTGACCGGTAATTTCTTCCACGTACTCAGGATCCAACATACCCTTCATGGCTGTTTCGATCTCCTCGATCACATTATAGATAATGCGGTGGAGACGAATGTCGATTTCGTTATCGTTGGCCAAGGAACGAGCTTGTGGCGTAGGACGTACGTTAAAGCCGATAACAATAGCACCTGAAGCTTGAGCTAGGGTAATATCACTTTCATTGATGGCACCTACCGCTTGGTGGATAATGTCAACGCGGACGCCTTCAACATCAATCTTCTGAAGACTTGCTGATAAGGCTTCAACGGAACCTTGCACGTCCCCTTTGATGATGACATTAACAGACTTGAGCTCGCCTTCTTGCAGGCTCTCGAACAAGTTATCCAAGGTCACCTTCTTCTTAAGGTCACGCATAGCCAACTGAGCACGTTTAGCACGTTCTTCACCTGCCGCACGAGCAGATTTTTCGTCTGGGAAGACTACAAAGAGGTCACCCGCTTGCGGCGCGTCATTCAAACCAGTAATTTCAACTGGCGTTGCTGGGCCCGCTTGGCGAATACGACGACCAGCGTCGTTAACCATGGTACGGACTTTACCGTAGGCATTTCCGACGACGATTGGATCCCCCACCTGAAGGGTCCCTTGTTGTACCAAGAGGGTTGCAGTTGAACCCTGAGACTTGTCTAAACGGGCTTCGATAACGGTCCCGATAGCCAAGCGTTGAGGATCAGCCTTCAATTCTTCCACTTCAGAAACTAAAAGAATCATCTCTAAGAGTTCTTCAATGTTTTGATTGAACTTAGCAGAAATTGGCACGAAGATGGTTTCCCCACCCCATGCTTCTGGAATCAAACCGTGCTCGGTTAATTCTTGCATGACACGATCAGGGTTAGCCCCTGGCTTATCAATCTTGTTAATAGCAACGATGATTGGAACATCAGCCGCTTTGGCGTGGTTAATAGCTTCAACCGTTTGAGGCATGACCCCGTCATCCGCTGCTACCACGATGATGGTGATGTCAGTAACATCCGCACCACGGGCACGCATGGTGGTGAAGGCCTCATGACCAGGCGTATCCAAGAAGGTAATTAACTTGTCGTTAATCTTAACTTGGTAGGCCCCGATGTGCTGAGTGATCCCGCCGGCTTCACCTTCGGAAACGTTGGTATTACGCAATTGGTCCAAGAGAGTGGTTTTACCATGGTCGACGTGACCCATAATGGTCACAACTGGTGGACGTGTGACTAAGTTTTCAGGCTTAATTTCTTCTTGGGCGAAGTGACGTTCCAAGTCAGCATTATCAATGACCACTTTTTCTTCCGCTTCTACCCCATATTCCATGGCAATTAATTCGATAACTTCCTTGGAAAGCGCTTGGTTTTGGTTGGCCATAACCCCTAACATAAGAAGTTTCTTGATGATTTCACTAGCGTCACGGTGGAAGAGCTTAGCAATCTCTTGGATATTCATACCTTCCGTGTAGACTAACTTCTCTGGCAATTCCTTATGCTTACGAGCAGTAATCCCCTTGGATTCGGTCACGTTAGCATTTTGACGGTTGTGACGGCCACGGTTCTTACGGCGGCTACCACCACCGCGGCGGTTAGAGTCAAAGTCTGATTGGTTATGACGTTGATTTTGGTTGTTAGACTGTTGGCCATTGTGGCGGTTGCCTTCAGGCTTAGCCTTGGCTTGGCCTTCGTGGTTTTTAGCAGACTCTTGGCCATGTGGCTTCTTAGCTTGCTTGTTGCCTTGGTGGGCTTGATTTTGGCCTTTGTTTTCAGACTGTTTGTGACCTTGCTTGGCTTCAGGCTTAGCCTTAGGCGCTTGCTTGTCTTGTTTTGGCTTTTGCGTAGCTTTCTCTGCCGGCGCAGCCTTTGGTTGACGCAGTAAGCGTTCCAATTCTTGAGTTTGTCCCTCGGTCATGGAGGACATATGGCTATTGAATTCAATACCATTTTTCTTTGCCAATTCTAATACAGCCTTGGAGCTCATATTATGTGCTTTGGCAAATTCATATACGCGACTAACTGTCATTGTCTCACCTTCCTATTCCTAAGAATTGGTCAGTAGGGCTAATAGGAAAGATAGGTCTTAGCCATCCCCTGGTTGGTGATGGCCACGATTGAACGAGTCTTTCCCACAGCGTGACTGATTTGTTCTCGGTTAAATGTCATTTCTAGTGGAACATGATAGCGCTGGGACCAATCCTGATAACGTGTACGGGTAGCGTCACTTGCATCTTGGGCACAGATGACCAAGGCCACACGCCCGCGTTTAATGGCTTTCTCGACGAGTTCGTCACCACTAATCAGGTTACCCGACCGGTTGGCCAGACCTAACATGTTCAGTTTCTTTTGTTCTGGTGTCATAGTAATTCTTTACGCGCCTGTTGATGATCAATATAGGCATAGAGTTCATCGTAGAAGGCGTCATCCACTTTCATACTGAAAGCACGGTCAAAGGTCCGTTTCTTCTTGGCTTCCAAGGCCAGATTACGGTCTAGGCCAATATAGGCACCACGACCATTTTGACGACCACTTGGATCAATCGAAATCTGTCCTTCTTTGGATTTGACCACCCGTACCAGTTCCTTCTTAGGGAACATGGTCTGGGATACAATACATTTACGCATTGGCACCTTACGTGGTGCTTGCTGTTTCTTCGTTTGCATCGGGTCCCCTCCTTCGCTCAGCCCTATTCTTCGCCAGCAGGTTCAGATTCAAGCTTTAGATCTTCTACTTCAACTGCTTGGTCCACTGCTTCAGCTGGAAGTTCTTCTGCTAAATCCTCTTGACCAACTTCAGCTGCAGCTTGAGCCTCCAGCGCTAAGGCTGCTTGCTCTTCTAAGTAGTCAGCATAAGAAGATTCTGACTTGATATCAATCTTATAGGTAGTCAAGCGAGCTGCTAGGCGGGCATTTTGACCACGTTTACCGATGGCCAAGGATAATTGGTTATCCGGTACTACCACGATGCAGGCATGCGCTTCTTCGTTGAAATCAACCTTGATAACTTGAGCAGGGCTCAAGGCATTTTGAATGAAGACAACTGGATCTTCATTCCATTCGATGATGTCCATATTTTCGCCGTTGAGTTCGTTAACGATAGCTTGAACACGTTGACCACGTGGGCCCACACAGGTCCCAACAGGGTCGATATTCTTGTCGCGTGAACGCACTGCTACCTTGGCACGGTCACCTGCTTCACGAGCGATGGCCATGACTTCAACCGTACCATCGTAGATTTCTGGTACTTCCTGCTCGAAGAGGCGGCGCAAGAAATCATTATGTGCACGGCTGACCACGATTTGTGGGCCTTTGCTTGTCTTATCAACCTTGGCTACATAAACCTTAATACGTTGATCAGGTTCAAATTGTTCGCTAGGGATTTGTTCCCCAAGGGGCATGATAGCTTCCACACGGCCAATATTGACATAGATAAAGCGGTGATCTTGACGTTCTACCGTCCCGGTCATGATTTCATCTACATATTGACTAAATTCTTCGAAGATATTCTCCCGTTCAGCTTCACGAATACGTTGCATGATGACGTGCTTAGCTGTCTGAGTCGCAATACGACCGAAGTCCTTAGGTGTCACTTCGAATTTGATTTTATCGCCAATTTCGTAAGCGCGGTTAATCTTGAGCGCTTCTTCTAGGCTGATTTCTAAGGTCGAATCATAGTTGGTTTCTACAACTTCTTTGACCGAGTAAACCTTAATGGTGCCCTTATTCTCATCGAATTGGACCTCCACGTTTTGGGCTTGGTCATAGTTTTTCTTATATGCTAGAGCTAAGGCAGATTCCAGGGCTTCCTTAATGACTTGGCGAGAAATCCCCTTTTCTTCTTCTAAAACCTGCATTGCTTTAACAAGTTCCTTACTCATTGTCTATCCTCCAGTAGTCTATTAGAACTTAATAGCCAGACGCGCTTTGGCGATGGCTTGGCGTTCGATTTCTAGTTGTTTTTTGACAGTTTTAATTTGGACAGTCAGCGTAACTTTGTCATCTGTCACAGCTTCTAAAGTCCCTTCATGGCTCTTAGCACCGTGTTGTGGCGCATAGTAGTCTAAATGCACATACTCACCTATTGCCTCTCGCAAGGCTTGATCAGTTTTCAATGGCCGTTCCGCCCCTGGTGATGAGACCTCTAAGAAATAAGCCTCAGGAAATGGATCAGGCTTAATACTATCCAGATGTTCGCTGATTTGCTCACTGATGGCCGCACAGTCATCAATGTCAATCCGTCCTGGTTTATCCGCATAGATGCGAAGGAACCAAGACTTACCTTCCTTGACATATTCCATGTCAACCAAGTAGCAGCCGTTGGCTTCTACTATCTCGGTAATGGCTGGTGTCACCTTATCTAAAATTGCACTCATAGTTCACCTCATTCTCTCATGCAAAAAGAGCAAGCGTCACCGCTCACTCCTTTCCAACTTGATTTCGACTGTATTCATTATACCACAAAGAGCCTAAGTGTCAAGCCTTTGGGCTTAGTTACTAGGCGCGCACCCCAATTTGACGCTCCTTAACATGGATGAACTCCGTCACCATCTTGCAGTAAGGTGTATCAATGCCTAAGTCGGCCCCCATACGTGCAACAGCCCCATTGATGTAGTCAATTTCAGTTAGGCGTTTTTGTTGAACCAGATCTTGGTGCATAGATGGATAGTGACCTGCTAACTTAACAGATAAGTCCACCAGGTACTGGTAGATTTTCTCTTCATCGAGGGCGATACCTTTGGCTTTGGCTACGGTGATGAACTCGTGCATGAGTTGACGAACAATTAAGCGCCCCTCTTCCGAAGAGAAGAATTCTGCAATGGTACAATCTGTTAAGGCACAAGTAGAGTTCATGGTCCCATTGACACAGGCCTTAGTCCAGATAGCCTTAAAGACTTCTTGGTCATATGTCGCATTAAGCCCAGCTTGGTTAAGTAAAGCTTCTACCTCTAGGCCAACTTCTTTACCGCTTGGGTCAAGCGCACAGAAATTAATGGTTCCGGAATCTTTGAGACGAACTTGCCCCGGACCGACTAGGACAGCTGTCCAAACGGTTACCCCCATCATAATATTGTGTGGATCCACGTATCGTTTAATGACTTCTTCATGTCCTAAACCATTAAGTAAACAGAAAACCTTGGTGTGCTGATCACGTAAGTGTGCCGTTTCCTGCAAGGTTGTCTCCAATTGGTGGGCTTTGACGAAAAGAATCATGAGGTCACAGACAGGCGCATCCTGACCAAAAGGCCGAATATCTAAGTCTACCGTCTTGTCTTGGTCACCGGTAATAATTAGGCCTTTTTCTTTGATTGCTTGAATGTGGTCTTGCCAGCCATCGAACAAGACAACTTTTTGGCCAGCTTCAGCCATTTGGTAGCCGAAACGGCAACCCATTGCGCCGGCACCTACAATATAGGTCAACATAACAAGTTCCCTCCTATGTAAGTTTATTAACTAACTTCATTATAGCACTTTTTAGGTAAGAAAAAAAGACGCAAATCCTGCTATACAACAGAATCCACGTCGATAAAGTCTTATTTTTCTAAGATTTCTTTTTCTTTTTCAGCCGTTAATTTTTCGATTTCTTTGACGAAGTCGTCTGTTAACTTTTGAATGTCTTTTTCCAGACCTTTCAAATCATCTTCGGTGATTTCCTTGTTCTTCTCTGCCTTCTTAGCATGGTCAATGGCATCACGACGGATGTTACGAACACGGACCTTAGCCCCTTCTTGTTCCTTACCAACGGTTTTAGCCAATTCTTGACGACGCTCTTGAGTCAAGGCAGGAATGACCAAACGCACCACAGACCCATCGTTAGATGGCGTAATGCCCACATCACTCATTAAGATCGCTTTCTCGATATCCCCCAGGGTTCCTTTGTCATAAGGGGTAATCAAGAGCATACGCGCCTCTGGAATGGTGATGGATGCTAATTGGTTGAGGGGAGTTGGCACGCCATAGTATTCAACACTAATACGGTCTAAAATGCTGGCATTAGCACGTCCAGCCCGAATAGAACCTAACTCGCGTTGGTAGGCGTCAACGGTCTTTTGCATACGTTGCTTAGTATCTTTGATTAATTCAGTAGTCATTGAGACAGCCTCCTGCATATTTTGTACTAACTTACTATAGCATAAATTAGTAGCAAAAAGTATTATCAACATGAAAAAGAAGAAATTTTATAACTTATACCACATCTAAATATTGAGGAACGAAAAAATTTACTGGATCAGAAACGTCTATCGACTTAAAATCTATAATATATATTCTACACTTTATTGTCAGCGATGTAGAACCCTAATTCCCTTCAATCTCTTGAAATAAACTGCTGATTTCCTCAAAAATTTTTATTGCTTTATCAAATTGTTGAATTTCATTGGTATATAGCAATTCCTCATGCAACGACTCATAATTACTCCGAATTTTATGAGAATCAAATTTCTCTTTCCATTCATCAAAATTATATGGTGAGTCAGGAATATATTTTTCATGTAGCTTTCTTTTTTTAATATAAAATTGATCAGTTTTTTTAGTTTTGTCTAACAATTCTTTCAATTCTGCTTTATTGACAAAAAGAGCTTTGATATCTTCATGCTCAAATAGGCAAACGACATCGTATATATGTCGTACTTTAATATCTAAATTACCGTTAAAAGCATGACGTTTTACGGCGAGCACTTTATCCACAAACGTGCGAGTAATATCTAATACATTAACTTCAATAGGGGTTAGCTCGTATTTTTTAATATCATCAAGCAGTTTCTGCTCTTCCAAAAACTCATGAATATAGGTTTTTAGCTCCATTTTTTTGTATGGCTCTGGTCTAATTGAACTTGCAATTTCTAATTTTACTTTATCATGTTCGCCAATTCCATTGATCCATACATAAGAACTCTTTGCCTGCTGACTTCTTTCCGACTCGACTTTTTCCATACATAGGCCCGAACTCAATTTTTTTTCTATATCTTTTATACTACGTTCTATATTTTTTTTAGATTCGTCTGTTTTGTTTAAATAAGTTAAATCGATATCTTCAGAGAATCTATTAATTGTACCAGGATAACATTTACTAAGCGATGTTCCACCTTTAAAAACACATTTATCCACATATTTACTATCTGATAATTGTTCTAAAATCATTACGATTAAATAGTCTCTTTTTATAGAGGTCACAGGGATATTACGCCATTCTGAAGTCAATGTAGCTAAATCATTAAACATCTCACTATCTTCATGCAAATTCATATAAGGACACCTTTGGCTTTTTATAATTTGTTAGTTTAGACAGATAAACATCAATCGTATTCTGTACTTCATAAGTATCCAGAATTTTTTTTAAAAAGTTTAAAATATACTTTTGATATTTGGATTCCTTAAGAACTGTACATAAAGCATCATCACTATACGAGTTAATAGCGAATTCTTCACAATACTGCATGAAACGTTTTTCATCAAGATCTTGAATATTCTCAATCTCGCTTAGAACCTCTAGCATAGCTATAGTTTCTTTAATAGGTTTGGTAAATTCTAAATTGGCATATTTAATTGAAATGTTATTAATAGTATACTTATTGTGATTATTGTTAGTTATAATATGGTATTTCTTGGAAACTTGACTTGTCAAATGTAATTGATTAAATAATTGGTAGCCTACAAACATCCCCTTATCATTTTTGATAAAATGATCTATAATTTCAATTTCACTTGGTGATACAATACCAAATCGTGTATTTTTTGGTTTAGCATACACACCTTTACTTAGGCGTACAAGTCTTCCTTTTTCTTGATTCCGCTTTAAAATCTGATAGTAGTTTTCTTCAGTAATAGCTTCATATTTATAAATGCTATCATAGAGTTCTTTCGCGAAAAAAATTTCTTTGTCTGGCATCTTTTCGATTACCTCAGCAATAAAGGTTGCGTGCGTCATGTTTTCCCCCCCTAACTTAACCTAAGTATGTCAAATTCTCTTCTTTTTGTCAAGTTTTTTAAAATTTAACTTGACATGTGTAGATACTACTTGAATAGCTATTAATTGTTTACTTTACGCATAACATACCTATTGCCCCCTCCTCTATGAAAAGTACAATGAAACAATAATCAAAAGCAAGACTTAAGAGTTATATTTTAGAGTTATATATTGAGGTTGTTCTAGTCTCATAAGAGAAAATCTCGCTCCATTAACTCTTTGTGATCATTTTGGAGGTAGCTAGTAGCAAATTGACGTTAGATAAGAAGTATTTCATTCTTATTATATTTTCCATATAGGACGTATAACAGAGGATAGTGGCATATTAAGGATAAAATCTTATTCGTAACTTTTCAATAAATAGACCATATACTGAATGCACTTTTAGCTTCTATAGTAAGTTGCAAGGTAGCTAGCTTGCCTCTAGAAATGGTCGTTATTTTTACGGAGGTTATTTTCATACCCACAGTTAGAAAAATAACTATACGGGGTGAAGTTCACTCTATATTGCTATTTAAAATAGTAAAAATGGGGCATGCCGAAGCTATCTGATACCTGATAGCTGATTAAAGTAATATTTATTTGCCGCCAACGACCGTCCCGATGGATTCACCCAAAACTACCCGTCGAATATTACCAGGTTCATTCAAGTTGAAGACAACCAATGGAATATCGTTATCCATGCTGAGCGAGCTAGCGGTAGAGTCCATAACCTTTAGGCCCTTAGCAATAACATCTAAGTGGGACAAGTTGTCGAACTTAGTTGCATTGGCATCATGGCGTGGATCGGCATCGTAGACACCATCCACATTGTTCTTAGCCATCAAGATAACGTCTGCGTTCACTTCTGCAGCACGCAAAGCGGCTAGCGTATCAGTTGAGAAGTAAGGGTTCCCGGTACCTGCAGCAAAGATAACCACGCGGCCCTTTTCCAAGTGGCGGATAGCACGACGACGGATGAATGGTTCCGCAATTTGGCGCATATCGATAGAAGTTTGAACCCGAGTTGGCACGCCATTGTTCTCCAGAACATCTTGTAGGGCTAAGGAGTTCATGACAGTCGCTAACATGCCCATGTAGTCGGCTTGCGCCCGTTCCATGCCCATCTCAGCGCCTGTAATCCCGCGCCAGATATTGCCACCACCGACAATAATGGCGATTTCTACGCCTAGAGCGTGAACTTCTTTAATTTCCTTGACCATTTCTTTGATGGTTGCTGGATCAATGCCAAAGCCAGATTGTCCAGCCATGGCTTCGCCGCTTAATTTCAAGACGACACGTTTGTATTTCGGTTCTACCATTTTCCTTACTCCTTACCTTGATTTGCCTGATGAGTCCGTTTTTCAGAAAAAGCCCCAATCACTTGGGGCTTAGTCAATTAGACGAGCTTATTTACCCATTTGGGCAGCCACTTCGTCTGCAAAGTTATCTTGACGTTTTTCCATACCTTCACCGACTTCATAACGGACAAAAGTTTTCACTTTGCCGCCCTTAGAAGCTACGAATTCAGCAACTGTTTGGTCAGGATTCTTAACGAATGCTTGTTCAGTTAAGCTGATTTCAGCTAAGTATTTGTTCATACGACCTTTAATCATTTTCTCAACGATGTTAGCTGGTTTGCCTTCGTTGAGGGCGATTTCGGTTTGGATTTTTTCTTCGTGTTTGTAGTCTTCTTCAGATACATCTTCACGGCTTACGTAACGTGGGTTGATCGCTGCAACGTGCATAGCAACATCTTTAGCTGCTACAGAATCATCAGAACCTTCGATAACAGTTAAGACACCAATACGGCCACCCATGTGGAGGTATTCACCGAAAGCATCGCCATCAGCTTTAGACAATACTTCGAAACGACGAAGAGAAAGTTTTTCACCGATAACGGTTGTACCTTCTAAGATTAATTCTTCGATTGTCTTGTCGCCAACTTTAACAGCTAAAGCTTCTTCCATAGTAGCTGGTTTTGCTTCAGCAATAGCTTTAACAACAGTTGCTACTAAAGCTTGGAACTTGTCGTTCTTAGCAACGAAGTCAGTTTCAGAGTTCAATTCGATTAAGGCAGCAGTGTTGCCGTCTACATAAGTAGCAGTAACCCCTTCAGCTGCGATACGGTCAGCTTTTTTAGCAGCTTTAGCTAAACCTTTTTCACGCAAGAAGTCTACCGCTTTGTCGATGTCGCCTTCAACTTCAACTAAAGCTTTTTTAGCGTCCATCATACCGACGCCAGTCATGTCGCGTAATTCTTTTACTAATTTTGCAGTAATGTTTGCCATTTTGTATGTTTCCTCCTCAGGTCTTATAAAAAACTGTCTCAACACAGGTCCCTAGCCTTGAGCCTATGGTTATCCTCCTGAATTAAGACAGTTCATGCTTATACTAAGTTAAGTAACGCTTAGGCTTCTTGGCCTTCGTTTGATTCGAACAAGTTGTCGAAGAAAGCTTTGTCAGTTGATTCTTCAGCGACAGCTTCTACAACCCCTTGGTTGCTTTCGATAACAGCGTCAGCCATAGCACCAGCGATTAAGCTGATAGCACGGATAGCGTCATCGTTAGATGGGATTACTACGTCGATTTCATCTGGGTCACAGTTAGTGTCGACCATAGCAACGATTGGAATGTTTAATTTTTGAGCTTCTTGAACCGCGATGCGCTCTTTACGTGGGTCCACGATGAAGATAACATCTGGAATTCTTGGCATGTCCTTGATCCCGCCTAAGAATTTCTCTAAACGCTCTTGTTCCTTACGGATTTCGATAACTTCTTTCTTAGGAAGTACTTCGAAGGTCCCGTCTTCAGCCATTTTTTCGATAGCTTTCAAACGACGGATACGGCCTTGGATAGTATCCCAGTTAGTCAAGAGACCACCCAACCAACGGTGGTTGATGTAGTATTGACCTGAACGAACTGCGTGTTCTTCAACAGCTTTTTGAGCTTGTTTCTTAGTACCAACGAAGAGTACTACACCGCCGTCAGCTGCTGCTTCACGCATGTAGTTGTATGCTTCGTCAACCAATTTAACGGTTTTTTGTAAGTCGATGATGTAGATACCGTTACGTTCTGTAAAGATGTAACGCTTCATCTTAGGGTTCCAACGGCGAGTCTGGTGACCGAAGTGTACACCAGCTTCTAATAATTGCTTCATAGAAATTACTGACATTTCTATACCTCCATTTGGTTTAATATTTTTCCTCCGAACGTGTCACCTAGCAAGGAAACTTGGTTACCCAAGCACCGTCCTCACTATCAACGAACGTGCGAATTGGCGCATCAGGTGATGCAACCTTATATAATATACACCATCTCATAAGAAAAAGCAAGGCCTAGCTTTTAAACTAGGACCTGCTTTTTCGAGTAATGTTTAACGTTGCCAAGCAGAATCAGGTGTGTTTTTTGTGGCATAAGCTGCTTCCTCAGGAGTAAAACCTTCCCTAATTAACCAATCATATAAGTCTTGGCGATTTTTCGAGAGAAATGTGAGTGTACTTGCAGCTTTTAAAGCAACACTGTTCCAGTCAATACCTTGAGTTGCCATCGTGATTTCATTCTGAGTGAACTTACGACTTACTAAATCCTCAACAATACTTGCTTTAGATTTAGAGTAAGTCAGTCCCTGATCTACAATCACTTTAGCATTAGCTTGCCAATCCACCTTAACTTTTGCCAAGGCAGCTTCAGCTACTTTTGAACTGAATCCATCTATGTACTCGGTTGTCAGTTGGTAATAAGTATCTTGTCTAGAAAGATGCATTTCATATGCATAATACCGAACTCTTCCTACTGCTTTTTCAACCGTTTCGTTATCAAGGGAATCTATGCTGCTTTCAGAAGATGTTCCGTCAGCTGATTGACTTGTTTGATCTGAACTAGAATTAGATAATTCACTGGACTCAGGTTTGACATCTCTGACCCATTTACCGTTTGCATCGACCACATACCCGTCTGGAGTTACAGTATTGACAAGCATAGCGCCTGAACTACCTAAATAGTAATCACCGACCCATTTGTTAGCAAGCATTACTCCTGATTCATTTAAATAGTACCATTTACCATCAATTTGTTTCCAGCCGGAAGCCAGGGCTCCACTTGCACCAAAATAGTACAAGTTTTGATTATCCTTATGCCAACCGGTTATCATGGCACCACTTCCATCAAATAGATAGGTGCTGTTACCAATAGTCTGACGGCCCGTTACATAGCTTCCATCAGCGGATAAATAAAACCAACTATTCCCATAGTTTGGATCTTGAATCCACTTATTGCTTGCCATTGATCCATCGGACTGTAAATAGTACTTCCCCTTCCAAGAATTTTTTAAGTAATTGCCTGCCTTATTGAAATAATACCAGGTATTTCCATCTTTAGCCCATTTTTCAGATGCCATTGAACCATCAGACTGTAAATAATATCCACCACTCCAAGTATTGCGTAGATATTTCCCTTCCGAATCCACATAATACCAGTAGTTTCCGTAAGATACCCATTTGGAGGTAGCCATTTCTCCAGATGACGTTAGATAATAATCTCCTACCCATTCATTTGTAGCCCTTTGATTGTTTCTGTAGTAATACCACAGTGAGTTTTCTTTAAGCCAACCGTTTTTTAAGACAGGTGCCGCTGAAGATTGTACTGCATTTAGAGGCTTTCCATCAGCACGGCGCGCTCTAAACTTGCCTTTTGATTTACTAATCTCACATGCGATGCCATCTTTATCAGCATCTAAACTTCGACTATAGCCATCTTGGCCAACATATATATTACCATATCCTTTAGCCCAAGCTTCGTCACAATTTCGGAAGTGGATTGCGTGTACGTCTGTTGGTGCTATAACCGCTGTTAACGATGATAACACAAGTATAGATATACAAAATTTTGACAACTTCATAAATAATCCCCCTATAGAATATAATGATGAATCTGCTTACATTATAACTCTTTGTTCACAGGGATTCAATCTATTTGTGTATCTTTTGTTAAAATAAAAGATCATACAGGGATGAACGCTTAATTTTCATGGTCTCAGTTCTTGGATATTCTAACCAATCTATCACAATCGGCTTGTTCATAAATGGCATATCCGAAGTCAGTTCCCACCAGGCTTGCCAATCCATGGTCATACCATCATTGACTGCAATAACCGGCTGTGCATAGCCCTTTGGGTCTCTAATAATGACCACTTCAGCCAAAAAATCCAGTTTATCCAAAAGCACATCTTCTAATGCAAGTGTACTTGGTAAATCCTCCACTAGGTCGACTTGGCGATCTTGCAGATAGAGATGGCCCCGTTGATCTATATAGCCGTAGTCCCCACTATCCCACCATTCACCATAAACATTTTCAGCAAATCGCTCTTCTTCTTGATAGTAAGTTAGCGCCCTGCCCTTGGAATAGAGTTGGATATGTCCTGGTTGGCCTTGCTTGACAGGATTACCCTCAGCATCACATATTCTGGCCTCGGTTAAGTCGCCTAGGCCTAGTCCCATGTCTCTGGCTTCGAGATTAGCTAAGCTTCTTAAGCGATGGGCTCTTAAAATCATAGGCCCACATTCACTTTGTCCGTAGACCTGTAGGAAGACAGGATGGTTAGCCTTAGCTGCCTTCAAGAATGAAGCCATGGTATCGCCATTAATGGCATCAAAAGTCGAATGGAAGTACTTAGTTTCCTTAAAGAGGTCCGGATGGCCCTGTGCTAGACCACGCCACTGAACAAAATGATTAGGATGAGTTTCCACTGCATAAGGTGGGTGTGCTCTGAAAGCAGCCTCCACTGAAGATAGGTCAGGATTCGATAGCGGCATCATGGGAAAGCCCAAGGACATAAGGCTAGAAACCCCAATATTGAAACGTGAATGCACAGGACTAACCAAAAAACTACAGAGTTTTCTCTCTTGCATCAGGTCTAAGACCCGCTTCTGCCAGAGGGTCCGCCAGCCCATGCTAGAGCAAGAGTGACAGATAAGCTTTGGAATTCCAGTTGTGCCCGATGTATGGGTCATATAGGCAATAGCATCTAAATCGAACTTAGTTGACTCAAGCTCATTTACTTCTTTCGCATCTAGTATAGAGTCAAGACTTAAGTAACTTGAGCCATTTGGAGTGGCAAGTTGTGACACATTTTTAGCCGTTTTCTGGTCGTAAATTAAGGCATGTCCTTGCCCCAGTCTTTGGCCGAAGACCTTAATAACCTCAGCTCCTAAGTGATAGGACACCATAACTGGTACCGCACCAAGTTTAGTCAAGGCAAGCGCTAAAAGATAGGTGTCAAAAGCAGGCGCCTTATAGACCATGACCATAGTCCCAGCCTTAATACCTAATCTGGCTAACTGCTTAGCACGTCGATCAATGGATTTTAAAGCATCCTGATAGCTAGTTTCAAGACCTAATTCCGGGAAAGCAGCTAAAGTCTGATCAAAATAAATGGGAACACGAGGCCATTTGCGACTAGCAGTCGCAAAGTTATCATAGAGATTGAGAGGCTCATAATCAAATCGCGCCATGCTCTGTTTCCTCACTTTTGGCTTGTGGGTCCCCTTCTTCTTCTACTTGCTTATTTTCAGATTTACCTGGCAATAGGGCGTCAGGAACTAGGTCCTTGATGAAGCTTGTGGCACTATCTATCTTGCCTTGAACGACTTCCAAGAAGTTGGCATTTGTTTCATCCCCCTGCTCCTTATAGATGGCTTGGAGCTGAGCGAATCCTTCTTTAAGCAACTCACTATCCTCTGTATCACGAATTTGACGTTGTAGAGAGATAAGAAACGCGAGGAAATTGTCCCCTATCTCGTTCAAAGTTTCAATACCTGTAGCCTCAATAATGCCAAATATGGCACCGAAGAATTCTTCTAACTCTTGGGCAGAATGCTGGTCAACCCATTGACCAAGGGTAGCTTGAAGACGCTGACTCCCTGGGGTTACCGACTCTACTTCCTTGAAACTTATCTTATCGATTTGCCAGTTCTCTAGCAGGTGTTGCATCATGCTAATGCCTTTGCAGGCGACCACCTTGGCTTGAACTGTATGGAAGAGAATCTGACTGACCACCGCATCCTCTGGCTGGAAGGCATGAATCTTGGACTCAATGGCCAAATAGCCCTCTGTCTCTAGAAAATCCCTTTGGTAACCCGGCCCGTCATAAGCATAAATGGCCGACACTTGATTCTGTAGCTTTTTATCAAGTTGACTAGCGGCATAAATTGCTAAGTTGGCTCCTTTGGAGTGACCGGCTATAATATATTGCCCATCAAATTCAGTCATGACTTTGGTCAGGTATTCTCTAGCAGCATCCTGAGCCGGCACCTGGGTTTGGTGGCTCATATTGAAGTCTTCCTTCCAACCCACAATCGTTTCATCTGTCCCACGGAAGACTACCAAATAGGTATTAACTTCCGGAATATAGAAGGTTGCCGCCGCAAACTGCTTCTCTAACTTGAGGTCTAAGTCGGATTGAAAGCCGAAAATCTGAATATTACGATAGCGTGATGCTTGGGCTGCGGCCTTGGCTACCTCAAGACGCCCCTTGGAAATTAAGAAAGGATTTTCCTCTTGAATTTCTTTTTTGTCTTGCGCAAATTGCTGGTAAAAATCCATCACAGAAATGGCTTTTGATTCGGATATAACATGACTGACATAATCATCTAACTTGAGATAGACCATTTCGACCATAACTGCAATATCTACCTCATTGAGAGGTTGGAGCTCAAAATCAACATGGCCGATATTCTTAATATACTGTTTAAAATCTGACATTTAGTCATCCCTCTTTTCTGGACACAGTAATCCTACTTTCATCCTAGCACTTTAGGCAATAAAAGCAAGTTTCCTGATTATTTTGTGTCTAACTATACACAAAAAGAGGCAGGAATCACTTCCTACCTCCATTCCATATCATTTAGATTGATACTTTGGTTTGAGAATCTCACTATAAATAACCGCATCCTTAAGGGTCTTGCGATTGAGCTTGGTGAGTTTAGAACCAGGCCTTGTTTGGTGGTGATTAGAAGCACCTATACGTTCAAGTTGAATGGCATCTGTATCAGATTCGGCTAAGGACCAATCTTGGTCACTGACACCCCACCGATCAGCCAAGGACGCTTCCATTTGAGCTTGAGCCTGATCAAACTCAACCTCGTCCAACATAGACTGTCCCGCTTCGCCTTTTGCTTGTAAGAGATTATCAGCCTCAATTTCCTCAGCACCTAGAGCTTGGTCTAATTCTTGGTTAAGATAATCAATCTTATCTTCTAATGAGGCTCTCTCCTGATCAGTGAGATTAGGATCCTGTGCTGCAGCCATGAGCACATTCAATTGAGCTGACAGATTTCTTAGTGAATACTGAGGGTCTACTTGTGGCATTGGGTTCTGGCGGAATCTTGCTTGCTTGCCCGCCGCATTATCACGAATCATGTCCCGAATTTTAGGGATGAGGAAAGACGCAAGGAAAATCAGCAAAAAGATATAGCCTCTCATTGGTTAACTCCCCTTTCATCATGACTTAAGTGTCCTATTCAGAAATCACTGTGTCGCCGGCTGGTTTTTCATCCTTAGCAATGGATTCACGCATGGCAGTATCGGCTTGGATATTTTGTAATTGATAGTAATCATGAATGCCTAGGTTGCCTTTACGGAAAGCTTCGGCAATAGCTAATGGCACTTCAGATTCTGCTTCAACCACTTTAGCACGCATGCGTTGTACTTCGGCCAACATTTCTTGTTCTTGGGCAACCGCGAAGGCACGACGTTCTTCAGCCTTAGCTTGAGCAATCTTCTTGTCTGCTACAGCTTGGTCAGCTTGCAATTTAGCCCCGATGTTACGGCCCACATCAACGTCCGCAATATCAATGGATAGAATCTCAAAGGCAGTCCCTGAGTCTAAACCTTTACGTAAAACAGTTTGGGAAATAGAGTCTGGGTTCTCTAGGACAATGGAGTGCTTAGCGGCACTACCTACGGTCGTAACAATCCCTTCACCAACACGGGCAATGATGGTTTCTTCACCAGCACCCCCGACTAAACGTTCGATATTGGCACGTACGGTCACTTTAGCTTTGGCCTTAACTTCAATCCCGTCCATAGCGACACCCGCAATAATTGGGGTTTCAATTACCTTAGGGTTAACCGATACTTGAACGGCTTCAAAAACGTTACGCCCTGCCAAATCAATAGCAGCTGCTTGTTCGAATTCCAAGTCAATATTGGCACGTTGAGCCGCAATTAAGGCATCAATGACCATGTTGACATTCCCACCTGCTAAATAGTGGGCTTCAAGTTCATTTGTATTAATGACTAAGCCTGCTTTGGTTGCCTTAATCATTGGGTTAATAATCATTTTTGGCACAACCCGCCGCAAACGCATCCCGATTAAATTCCCAATCCCCACTTTAACACCAGAGAAGTAGGCGGTAATCCATAAACCTACTGGTACAAAGCGGAAGAAGAGGCTAATCAGTACTAATAAGACGATAATTAATAAACCTAATGGAATCCATCCATTCATTATGCTTCTCCTCCTTTTCTAACAACAAGTGTCCCTTGGCTAACAGCCTGCACCGCAACCGTCGCCCCTTGACTAATAAAGTTGTGGGCACTCCGCGCTTCATAGACCTGGCCATCTACTTCGACTTTACCAACCGGCTTCAAATCTGAAATAGCATGTCCTGGGTGGCCAATGAGCGGGTGATCAGCACTAGCTGCCTGGTCTCCTTGTCTTCCTCGAGCATGAGAGTTAATCTGCGCATCTAGAATTAAGGCTTCATTGACCTTAATAGAAAGGCCAAACTTCAATAGGACGAAGAAGACTGTCACACTGACAAGTCCAATCCCGAAGAGTAAGAGCCAGGTCTCTTGCCAATTCTGTGTATGGTATTGGAGTACCAAGCCCATGACAACTGAGCCAATAAGGCCTGCAAAACCTGTTTGTGGTAAGTAGAACTCTAAGATGACCATGACTACCCCAACTGAGAAAATGATAAAGGGTAAGAGTCCATCAGACTGCCAAGCTTCAAAATACCAAGCAAAGGAAGCTAATGCTAAAAGTGCTGTCGGCAACTTCTGCTTGAAGAAGAGCGTGGCCGTCGTAAAAGCAACCCCCAACAAGATAAGTAGATACACGAGTTATTCCTCCTCTCAAGTTTCTAAGTCTATTATAGCACTTTCACTAAAGTCTGAAAACTATTTATACAAACTTACCAATTCGATTCTTCAGAAGATGAGAGCTCTTCAATTGGTCTAGCATCTTTGGCCTCGCTAGGAAGCTCAAATTTCATATCTGAGACCTTATTATGGCGACTAAAGGAAATTTTAGCATGCTGGATGTGGGGGCTCCCTTCTATTTGGGTCTCTACCTTCAAATCAAGTGATTGGAGATAATGTTCCTTTTTAGAAACCTCTACAGTCAAACTAAACTTGCCTTGCCTTTCATTTGAGTCTGTCTCCGTCAAATCCATTAGCAAGTCTCTTGACAAATCACCAAGGAGGCCAAGGTCATGGCCTTGCAATTTCAACAAGTAACTTGTTTCCGATTCTTCAACGGTCATTTTTTCAGTTAGCTTTTTGTCTGCTAAGACTGTCATCAGGCGCTGGTATTCTGGTTTGATATCCTCTGTTTTAGCTGTCGATATCGTGTACCATTGGGTATTGAGACGCCCATAAAAGGTTTTGTCATTCAAGCTCTTTATGATTTCAACGAACCGGCCATCAGGATAGCCCTGATCTAGAATACCAAAGTAATGAAGACCGACGATTTGCCCAACCTTATTATAGGCCATATCACCTTCTAAGGCTGTGACATTGGTCTTGTCATCTGATAGGACTATTTTCTCGAAAGACATGAAGACTGAAGAAAGTAGCCGCTCTCGCCATACTTCTTCCATGATTTGGCTAGCCTTAGGAGAGGACTCACGACTTTGGCTGGAGTCAGCTGTTTCACTTGTTTCATCACTTGATTCAGTCCTATCAGAACTGCTTTTCTCTTCCAAGACAGCGTCTTGCGTCCATGGAGCCAAGGTCAGATCTTTCTCAGGGACTTGATTAATATCTTCTACCGATAGCTCTGCAGACCGCTGTTCTTGATCGTCTTGATAGTAATAGCTTAAGCCCTTAAGATTAAAATCCTTCTGGTCGATGACGAGCTCAAGACTACTCTTTTCTTGACCGACTTTATCTCGCCCAATACTAAAGAGGAAAAGGTGGGTTAAGGACTGGTCCTTGTCACTGATGTAGACATGATAACTCGAATCTTTAAGTTCAACCTTAGCGTATGGGGCGTCAAGTAAAATAATGGACGTAAGAATATCCTGGTAATTGACATAGGCAAAGGGAGAACTTATCTGCCTATAGCTAGCCTGATTAGCCTCTGATTTCGTATACAAAAGATAGTCATCTTGAGCTTTCTTAGTCAAAAAATACTCAAATTTAAGTATGCCAGCCAAATTGAATTCTTCATGATTAAAGGAAAGAATCGGCTCACTCTTCTGGTCATCACTGACTTCAAATTTATTCCAAGCTATATACGCATCTTCACTTGGCACAGAAAACTCCTTAGTTTTTCGAGAGGTCTTTGCGGTGAGTTTAACACTTAAAACCTTTTGTCGCGCTTGCTCTAGCTTATCCTGTAATTCAGGGAAGGTCATACGCTCAGTCTCTTCAGATATCAGTGAACTTCCCTCACTTGCTTTAGAACTTTCCTCAGAGGTAGCATCTAAAATTGGTGGGCGTGCAGCGACACTTTGGCCCATATAGTTGACAAGAAAACTTAATCCTAAACAGCCAACTAACAATTGCTTAGTCAAGTGTTTCATCTTATTAACCTCCTTACCCTCTAGTACCTAAATCAAAGGATAAATTTGATAGTTCAATTATAACATAAAGCCTCTAAAGTCACCAAATAATCCTATTAAAATAGCGAGAGCAGCCATGCTCTCGCTATCTGACTTATTCAAGAATAGTCAAGGTCTGACGTTTCTCACGCATGAGGACATCTCGACCCAATAATTTGTAGAGGGTCGCTGCTAAAGGAATCCCCAGAATCATGCCTGAAATACCCATTAAGCCACCACCGACTGTGAAGGCCACTAAGACCCAGAGACCTGGTAACCCAATAGAACCTCCCACCACACGTGGATAGATTAGGTTCCCTTCCAGTTGCATGATAATGATGACCATGACCAGATAAAAGAGCGCCTGGCTTGGTGAAACAGCCAATAGCATGAGAGTCCCTACTGCTGCAGAGATATAGCCACCAATAATAGGAATTAAGGCCATAACCCCAGCAATCACTCCTAACATACCCGCATATGGCAGATTGAAGATGCTGGCAGCAACAGTGACTAGGCTGCCCAGAATGATGCCTTCCAAGGTCATCCCCACGAAGAAATTGGTGAAGGATTCATTCATTAGGCGAATAATATCTAAGAGAGTCTGAGCGTGGCTAGGTTTCAAGTAGGCCATAATGAGCCGCTTACCTTGTAGTAAAAGACGTTCCTTAGACCCCAAAATATAGAGGGCAACCATCAAGGACAGGATGGAGTTAATAGTATTAGATGCCACCCCAGTAATTGTAGTAAAGGTAATGTTTAAGAAGTTAGAAGACAAGCTGTTAAGAACTGTCATGGATTGTTGAATCAGGCTGCCCCAGTTGATATTAAGCTGTGACATGAGGGTCTGCAACTGAGGGAAATAAGCATCATACTCTTCAATCGCCTTCTGTAGCCAAGTGCTGACACTTGGAATGACCTCAATAAAACGACTAATAGCGGTCGATAACTGTGGTAAGACTAGGACCAGAATCATAATAACCGCCAAGACAAAAGTCAAGAGGGATAAGAGCATAGATACTGGTCGCTTCAGTTCTTTAATCAACGGCATTTTTACCTGTAACTTAGTTAAAAGCCTTTCGTAGCGAACCATAAGTAGATTCAAGATGTAGGCAAAAATAGCCCCGTTAATAATTGGTCCCAAAGTCTTATAGATGGATCCGACTAAGCCCATAATGGAATTCCAGTTCCATAAAACCAAGACAATGAGGGTGATTAAACCAATGTATTTCATAATATATTTATCGTAGCGTGCCATAGCGCTCCTCCTAGCAATCCTAATCAAGCAATAAGTCATTGGGATTGTCAAAATCACGAGAGATTAACTCTTTATGTTTAATTTTACCTTACGCTAGGCTAGAAAGAAAGTCAAGTAAATAAGAAGGCCTTGCACATTAAAAAAGATGACTAAGTTAACTTAGTCATCTTACTCGCCCTTATTCTTGATTAGGTTTTGATTCAAAGACCAGGTGGTCATCTTCTAAGTGCACCATCACATGCGAGTTAGCTTGTATGTCCCCGGCAATGATAGCCTTAGCTAATGGCGTTTCTAATTCACGCGTCATATAGCGCATGAGTGGACGTGCCCCGTAGACTGGGTCATAGCCATTATGAGCTAACCAAGTGGCTGCTTGATCATCTAGCTCTAGGCTAATATCTTGGTAAGCCAAACGTTCTTGCAGACTCTTCAAGAGTTTGAAGACAATCTTATTCATGTGGCTTTGTGCCAATGGTGTAAAGAGTACGGTGTCGTCAATCCGGTTGAGGAACTCTGGCTTGAAGTGTTGACGCAAGAGTTGACGGACTTGAGCTGCTGTCTCTGGATTGATGCTACCATCGTCCTCAACTCCTTCTAACAAGAGGCTTGAGCCAATATTAGAGGTCATAATCAGCACTGTATTCTTGAAGTCAACAGTCCGTCCTTTAGAGTCGGTCAAGCGACCGTCGTCAAGAACTTGGAGTAGGATATTGAAGACGTCTGGGTGGGCCTTTTCAATTTCATCTAATAAGACGATGGTATATGGCGTCCGTCGCACAGCCTCTGTTAATTGGCCCCCTTCTTCATAACCTACATAGCCTGGAGGAGCCCCTACCAGACGAGAGACATTGTGTTTCTCCATATACTCGGACATATCAATCCGGACCAGATGGCTTTCTGAGTCAAAGAGCGTTTCTGCTAAGGCTTTGGCTAACTCTGTCTTCCCTACCCCAGTAGGTCCTAAGAAGAGGAAGGAACCGATTGGACGGTTAGGGTTTTGTAAGCCTGCACGAGAACGTAAAACTGCTTCCGCTACCTTATCAACTGCCTCGTCCTGGCCAATGACGCGTTCATGTAGGGTGTCGCTAAGCTTAAGTAACTTCTCACGTTCACCTTCCACCAGTCGATTAACCGGAATTCCTGTCAATCGCCCTACAACCTGCGCGATTTCTTCGTCAGTCACTGATTCTTGGGTCAGACGTTCATGACGTGGCACAGTTTCTTTGGCTTCAAGTTCTGCTAGCTCCTTCTCTAATTGTGGAATCTTACCATGGCGCAGGACGGCTGCCTGTTCCAAATCGTAGCTAGCTTCCGCTTCTTCGAGTTGGTGGCGAGCCGCTTCTAACTCAAGGCGCTTGTCACGCATTTTGTTTGAAGCTTCTTTTTCGATTTCCCAGCGCATTTTGAGCATGTTGGCTTGTTCGCGTAGATCAGCCAATTCTTCTTGTAAGTTCTCTAAGCGTTTCTTACTTGCTTCGTCGTGCTCTTTCTTAAGTGCCGCTTCTTCGATTTCAAGTTGCATGAGACGACGATTGACTTGGTCCATTTCTGTCGGCATAGAGTTAATTTCCACCCGAATGGTTGCGCATGCTTCGTCGACTAAGTCAATGGCCTTATCAGGTAAGAAGCGGTCGGTAATGTAGCGGTTGGACAGGATAGCTGCTGCCACCAAGGCGTTGTCATGAATGTTAACTCCGTGGTGGATTTCGAAGCGTTCCTTGAGTCCCCGTAAGATAGAAATAGTATCTTCCACTGTTGGCTCTTGAACTAGTACCCGTTGGAAACGACGTTCCAAGGCCTTATCCTTTTCGATGTTCTCGCGGTATTCGTCTAAGGTAGTGGCACCAATACAGTGCAACTCCCCACGAGCCAACATCGGTTTGAGCAAGTTACCGGCGTCCATAGCGCCATCTGTCTTACCAGCTCCCACAATCAGGTGAATCTCATCAATGAAGAGCAAGATTCTGCCTTCTGACTGTTTCACTTCCTTAAGAACGGCCTTGAGACGTTCTTCAAATTCACCGCGGTACTTGGCTCCGGCAATCAAGGCCCCCATATCAAGGCTGTAGATTTCCTTGTCTTTGAGGTTCTCAGGTACATCGCGTCTTACAATACGATGGGCTAACCCTTCCACAATGGCAGTCTTACCAACACCTGGTTCCCCGATTAAGACTGGGTTGTTCTTGGTCTTACGTGATAGGATTCGGATGACATCCCGAATTTCTTCGTCACGTCCGATGACTGGATCTAGTTTATTCTCTCTTACGGCTTGGACAAGGTTTGTGGCATACTTGGCCAAAGCTTCATAGGTTTCTTCTTGGTTTTGTGAAGTCACGCGTGATCCTCCTCTCAATTGATCGATACGTTCTTTTAATTTAGACTCACTGATATCATGTTGATTCAAGAATTGAGTCAAGGGATTGCCCTTTTGTTTGTAGAGTGCCAATAGAACAACTTCAGTAGATAAATATTCATCCTGATTGTCCTTAGCAATCTGATTAGCTACTGCAAAAAGTTGGTTAAGTCGTTGACTAATGGCTTGGCCATACTGGACATTGCTTCCTGATACGACACTGATTGCGTCAATCTCCTTGTTGACTAGTTGGCGAAATTCTTCCATAGGAACGCCAATTTCTTCATAGAGACGTGCCGCAAATTCATTAGGTTGAATCAGAACATGCCAGAGATGAGGAATATCAATTTCCTGATGTTGCCGGGTAATGGCAATCTGTTGCGCTTGACCCAAAGCTTCTTGCATGGTTGTTGTCATTTTTTCAATCATCTTAGCACCTTCCTTTATAGTTGTTTGGTCAAAAATAGTCAGTGTTTTTAGTGTTTAATAATAGCCCAATCTTGGGCACATTCTTAGTATAGACCAAAAGTCAAAAAAGGTCAAGAGTTTTCTCTGACCTTTTTTGACTTTAAACTTTTCTTAACCTTTTAAGCCAGGTGTATAGTTGTAAATATTGCTGAAGCCCGCTGCTTCGAGACTTTGTGCCACACGGCGTGACTTAACACCTCGGTTACAGTAAACCGCAATTGGCAACGTCTTATCTCTATCAGCTAAATCCGTCAAGATAGTTTCCTCAGGATGATGAAGTGCTCCCTCCATATGACCTTCTTCATAATCCGCTTGAGACCGGACATCAATGACTAGTCCCTCCGGATTTTGTGCTTTGAAATCCTCAACGGCTTGTAAATCTGCTAACTCACGCATAATATCCCTCCTATAATTTAACGCCTAAGGCGATACGGGCATAGCGACTCATGCGACTTGGGTCCCAAGCTGGATACCAAACCAACTCAACCTTAACTTCTTTAATTTGGTCAATCTTAAGCAAAGCCTGTTTGACATCATTGATGATAACGTCTGCTAAAGGGCAACCAATTGTGGTCAAGGTCATCTGAACTTCACAGACCCCTTCTTCGCTTAAATCGACTTCATAAACCAAGCCAAGATTGACGATATCAATTCCCAGTTCTGGGTCAATCACTTCTTCCAAAGCGGTTTGAATCTGGGTCTGTAGTTTTTCTGTTAGTTCTTGACTCATGGTCACAAGCCCCTTTCCTTGGCAATTACTCCTTCATTGTAAGCTATTTAATAGAAAAATCAAGTATCTTGCCTGTCATTAAGAGTTGAAAGCCAAGGCAGAAATGGCTATACTAAGATGATAAGGAGGATTTCCATGCAAGCCTATCTCATCGCCATTGATTTAGATGGCACAACCTTAAATAATCAATCACAATTAAGTCCCTATACCATTCAAGTCCTACAAAAAGTACGTGATATGGGGCACCTGGTCGTTATCGCCACTGGGAGACCTTACCGCAACAGTCAACAGTTTTACAAGGCGCTTGACCCTCAGGCGCCCATTCTTAACCTCAATGGAGCTTGTGCCCACTATCCTGGTCGTCCCAACTGGCAAGCACGCTATGAAGCGGAAGTCCCACGGGAATTAGCTCTCAAAATTATGGATCAAAGTCGAGACCTAGGTGTTTCCTTAGTCTGTGCTGAAGGTCCCGGCTACGTCTTTGTTTCTAGTTATGATATTCCGGATAGTCCCTTCTTCCAAGTTGATCCAAACGATCTAACCTTGATGACACCAGAGAGTCTGACCTTTGGCCCGACATCACTTAGCGTCTTTTCAACCGCTGAGACTCAAGAGCCAATTAAAAAACTACTATTAAAAGAATACGGTCATACGGTGGATATTGACACTTGGGGCGGCACCCTTCCCTTTTTGGAAGTGGTTCAGAAAGGCGTCAATAAAGCTTATGGGATTGATCGCTTAGCCCAGTTCTACCATATTCCCAATTCCCATATTATGGCTTTTGGCGACCAACATAATGATTTGTCTATGATTGCTTATGCCGGCCATGGTGTAGCCATGGCAAACGCCATTGAACCTCTTAAGGCAATCGCTAACGATATCACTACCTACACCAATGATCAAGACGGCTTAGCCCATTACTTGGTTGATTTCTTCCAATTATAAGAATTTGTCTCTCCCTCAATTGGGAGAGCTTTTTTACAATCACACACTATAAAAAAACTCAGAGCAAAAGCTCTGAGTTTTTACGCATTTAGGGTTTGCGTCTATTGGTCGCACTCGCTTAGTTACGACGACGTACTGGGTTGATGACATATGCTGCCGCCAATAAGAAGCTTAAACCTGCCAAACCAGTTAAGAATGTATCATGTTCACCAGTCTTAGGTAATTCATGCTTACCAGAAGGAGTTGGTGGGGTTGGTGGTTGATCGACTGGCTTACGAGAGTTAATAACTGTTGCTGAAGAAGCTGTTAAATTCTCAACCTTCCATTCATAGCCACCTTGGTTAGATGGATCTAACTCATCAACAGTATAGACACTTGGCGTAGTAGTGCCATCTTGATAGAGTGGTAGGTCTGTCCAAACTACTTGCCCATCTTCTTTCGGTACATCACGGAGTTCACCAAAGGCCTGACCATCACGCTTTAATTGGAACTTAGCATTTGGACGCTTCATGTCAGCGCCAAACCCACGCCATTGCTTGTCAACAGTAAAGCTAGTGGTCTTGTTTTGAAGTGTGTTGGTTACAGTCACGGTGTTTGCTGTTTGATCTGCATAGGTCGCTGCATACGGAGAATCCACTGCTTGTAATTCTTGAACAGTGTAGACACTTGCTTCAGTCTTACCTTCTTGATAATAAGGTAAATTAGTCCAAGCAACTTGTCCATCAACCGTTGGAACAGCTTGTGGTTGGCCATAAGCTACTCCATCACGGTAGAGTTGGAATTGAGCTTGAGGGCGAATGGATTGATCCTTATCACCTTTCCAAACTTTGCTTGCAACAAAACCAGTTGTCTTGAAGGTGTTTGTAACGGTCACACTACCGTTAGCATCAGAAGTGTAGGTAACTTCATAGCCATTTGGCGTTTCAGTTAATTCTTCTACAGTGTAAACAGAAGCATCAGTCTTACCATCTTGGTAGTATGGTAAGTTAGTCCAAGTCACTAAACCGCCTTCTTTTGGCACGCCCTTAGCTTCACCATAGTTAGCACCGTCACGTTTGAGTTGGAACTTAACGGCTGGACGTTTGCTTGCATCTTGGTCGCCTGCCCATACCTTGGTTACTTTGAACTCGGTAGTACGGTAAGTATTGGTTACAGTTGCACTTGTAGCGGTTTGGTTGCTATAGGCAACGTCATAACCAGTACCTTCTAGGCCAGTTTCTTCTACTGTGTAAACAGATGGATCAGTCTTACCATCTTGGTAGTAAGGCAAGTTGGACCAAGTTACTTTCCCACCTGCTTGAGGTACGTCTTTAGCATCGCCATAGTTAGCTCCATCACGTTTGAGTTGGAACTTAGTTGCTGGACGCTTAGTAGCGTCTTGGTCGCCTGCCCATACCTTAGTAGCCTTAAACTCTGTAGAACGTTTTTTGTTCTCAATTGTACGGATTACACCCGATTCAGTAACGGTTACTTCAGTCACATCATTGGATAACTCATAACCTGCTGGAGCTGTCTCTTCTTGAATTTTGAAGGTACCTTTTTCAGCTAAAGTATCTTTAATTTTATCAGAAATGGTTGAACCATCCGTGCCAGTAGGCGCTAAGCGGAATTCATTCCCATCTGGGTCAGTTACTTTAAAGACAGCGCCCGCTAAAGGCTTCTTAGTTTCAGCATCTACCTTATTAATCACAATACGGTAGGCAACATTCAATTGAATAGCCCCGCCTTCCGTCAAACTGCTACGACGACGGACTTCCTCTTTCGTGCTATTGTTTACTGCGTTATTAGGGAGGGGTTTATCATCACCTTGAACAGAAATCACGTTCCCTACGGTACTCCCATCCCCAGGAGCGGTTGTTTTATAGTCCAAAATGAAAGGTTTACCTGATGGGTTGAAGATAGTCATTTTGAACTTAGTGTAGTTATCACTGAAGCTAATAGAGTAGTCACTACCTTCTTCTAATTCATAACCATCATCTAAACCCCAGTTCTGATTAATCTTTTTACCCGACAAGAGACGGAAGCTTTCAGGGATAAACTGCATGTCCCCACTACCCTGGGAAATTTCATCATAAACAACATATTTATTATATTTGCCTAGGCTTGCGTTAAGACGAACACGCCAAGGGTGAACATAATTACCTGTAGTGCCCAGAGCAACAGATTCCCAAGGGTCTTCAATCATAACCCCCCATAACTTGTTAAAGTTCTCACCGCTTAGGTAAGGGCCGTTGTCAGTGACTGGTCCACGTGGGTTTACTTTTAACATGATATCTACGCCTGCAGCGACACCTTTTTCTTTAAGGCGAATAGTAACTGGAGTTGTAATTGTATCAGATTTAAACTCCACAAAGAAACTTCCCCGTACACCATAAGCACTATCAGCTTTTTTTGCTTCAAGGTATTTTTCTAAGTTTTGAATGCTGATATGAACTGAACCACCTTTACCAGAGCCATTAGAAGTAACTTCCGCTACCCCAACGGCAATGCCGGTTGGACCATCTATCAAGTCAAAACTCCCTGCTTGAACTGTTAGAGGTGCTGGAATTTCGTACTCAAAGTAATCCCCATTGTTCAAGTTATAATCATAGTCTGATAGGTCAAATTGCATTTCAAAACCGAAAAGCGCTCCTTCTCTTAAGACGTAGTTGCCGTCTTCATCCTTGGTTGCTTCACGAGCATTGTTATAGTCCCAAACAATAGCACTTCTAACTGCATTGTGTAAGGCTTTAGGTGTGCCATTGATATTAGTATTAAGCGCTTGTGCTTGGGGGAAGGTTGCTTCCTCTTCAGATTCTGATGAAGCATTTTCATTTGCATCAACATTTGACGACGAATTTACAGACGAAGAGACAAGCTCCTCGACATCGGATGCGCTACTGACATCCTGAGCAAAAGCCTCTAACGGGCCTGATAAAACACTGAAGATGAGCATTAAGATGGCAAATAGTTTTGCCCATTTAACATTTTCCTTCATATATCTTCCTCCTCTTGATTAAGTCATCCTCACGGCAACAGAACACTCTATGACAACGGCCCTTGTGGGGCAAAGCCCTGCTTCAATCAGAATGAGTAGCCAAATCCTTAATCGCTATTCGTTCGACTAGTTAAGTCTAGGTTTCTTATACTTGCTAATTAACCAATAGTCCTATTCTTAATAAATTACTTTCTGATACAGACTTCCAATCTATCTTATAAATAAAAGTTTACTTTACTACCTTCCGTCTTTACCTATCACCTTCACTTGATATTTCTCATTTTCCACCCCCTATAATCGTAAATATGAGTGATAGAACACGACCGAGATAGTAATAAATCAATACATTGAGACAGCCTTATGACAATTGCACTAGAAATACTATTTCATTTATATAACCAGTCAGTGATATTATAACAAATAGGTTACGTTCTGTAAATCTAAAAACGTTAATTAATACCACATATTGTTTCTAATATTCGTATCACCATCTATATATAGAGGTTAAGACAACTAATTATACATATCTATAGATGAATAGTTATATAATCAACACAAAAATACGAACATTGCATTTAAATCGAAAAGTTATTAATATTTACTTGTCTATATAAATTGACATTCATAAATCCACTTTAAAGTTGTCTAGGCTTTATAACATGGTTTCAATTAGATACATCAAAATTAAATTTCTAATATTTTTTTGCAAACGCAACCAGTCCTTTAGTTATATTTTTCGTACAAATATATGGGTTTGATTGAGATCTTAAAAGTACAAAAAAAGTAGTTAACACTTAGATTAACTACTTTTCTTTGCGAACGTTTTTGATATTTAATTCTAATTATCTCCGCAATCTAGCTGAGCAGCCTCAAGACTCATTGAATTTGCTTGTTGATAGCCACTTTCATAGGCCAAACCCTCTTCAGTGACATGAGGTTGCTTAAAGACAATATGCCCCTGAACCTGAGCGCGGAAAGCCTCTCTTACTTCTTCAGGAACTTGAATTACCAAGGAATAGCCCGCTTCTTCCTCTACCATAACTTGACGCTGACGCTCATATTTTGCTGCTAAGCCATCCATAAAACCTTGATAATAGGCTCGACGTTGGCTTTGCTTCTGGGAGGTGGTCAAATCTTGGCTAAGAAATTTAAGGTGTTGTCCAGCATGATACTTCATGGCGTTGGTCGCTAGTTGAAAGACATGGTAGGCTAAATCTACGTCTGACTGATATCCCATATAGACGATCTTGCGCTGAGTTTTTGATTGATGAGGCAATCGCGTGCTCTGTACATAGAGCATAATGCGAAAATTATCGGCAATAGTTCGTGCCAATATCTTCTCCCACCAAAAGAGGGTTTTGTACACAGATAAGGAACGTGTGACAATGACATCTAGACTAGTGGCAGCATCTAGCTCATGTTGGGATATTTTATGCTTAAGCATGAGTTTTTGCGCCATCAAGAGAGCTGTTTGGCTCTCCTCATCCTGGTTACCGTCCTCTGCTAGCTCAAGCAAATTACGGATTTTATCCAAGATTTTATCATTTGGATTCATGATTACCCGACCTTTCTGTGGAAACTCCGGTCATAAATTCAAGCTAACTGACTTAGAACTTGCTCAAAATGACCTGGCAGTGGCGCCTTAAATTCTAACCACTCACCTGTTCTAGGATGTTGTAATTTAAGTGCATAGGCATGAAGTAGTTGGCCAGACATATCATGGACAAGTGATCCTTTGACATGGTCCAGCCCCTTGCGATAAACTGGGTCACCAACTAGTGGATGTCCAATAAACTCTAGGTGGACACGAATCTGGTGAGTCCGACCTGTCTCTAACTCCAAGTCTAATAAAGTAGCATTCTCAAAACTTTTTAAGACTTGAAAACGAGTTAAAGCATATTTCCCGTCTTTAGCAACCGTCCAACGCAAGCGGTTAGCTGGATCTCTTTGCAGTGGGGCTTCAATAGTACCTTGCGGAGCTTTGACATGGCCATGCACGAGCGCCATATATGAGCGACGCATATCATGATTGACTAGTTGGTCTGCTAAAGCTTGGTGAGCGGCATTATGTTTAGCCACTACTAAGAGGCCAGAAGTGTCCTTATCAATCCGATGTACGATACCAGGGCGGTATAAATCCGAACCACTGGACAGATTGCCGTTCAAGTAATGAAGTAAGCCATTGACCAGAGTTCCCTGTAGATGGCCTTTCGAAGGATGCACGACTAGTCCTGCTGGTTTATTAATGACTAGGATATCGTCGTCTTCATAAACAATATTGAGATCCATTGCCTCAGGTTCTGGTAGCGTGTCTTCTTCTACTATAAGGCTCCGACGCTCAACCAGGAGGCATTCATCTCCCTTTAGTTTAAAGTTGGCTTTTTGATGGTGACCATCTACCCTTACAAGGCCGTCTTTGATAATCTTTTGAATAGTTGAGCGGCTTTCGCCAGGCATTAAGTCGGTTAAGATCTTATCCAGACGTCCTGCCTGCCCCTTTAATTGAAATTTCTCTGCTGTCATAAGCAACTCCTTCTTTGCGACATTCTTTAAAATAAAGTCAAATCTTGCTCTTTTGCGAGTACAAGTAAAATGATAACACCAATCGTTAAGGCTGAATCCGCAAGATTGAAAATTGGGAAATTAATAAAATCCGTTTGTAGCATATCAACAACATAGCCATTGACAAGACGATCAATCAGGTTGCCTAATGCTCCGCCTACTAGACATCCATAGGCAAAATTGACCCAGGAAGAGCTAGCTTGTTTTTTATAAATCTTATAGCTGAAAAAAGTAACTGCTAAGACTGTAATAGCAATAAAGAGACCTTGAGCTCCGGGTAAGATGCCCCAAGATGCGCCCCTATTTTGTACGTAGGTTAAACTGAAATATCCCGGAATAAGCTTAATTTGGGATCCTATCGCAAGATTTGAAACAACCCAAAACTTCAGACCCTGGTCGGCTATTATGAGGCCAACTATCGTAACCAATGCGACTAACATGTCGTTCTCCTTGTTAAATGCGTTTTCTTTTTGGTATAATAAAGATGTATAAGTTCTATTATACCTCAAAATGGTGAAGAAAACACCTAGGTGGCACCTAAAAACTAAAGTAAAGGAGTCTTTATGAAGCGATTCAAATATCTATTGATTTTGCTCTGTAGTTGCCTTTTTCTTGTGGCTTGCGACAATTCCTTAACTCGCGTAGATCGCGCTGTAGGTCTAATTCAAGAGGATACTACTGCCATTCTCAATGATTTAACCGAAATTCAAACACAAGAAAAGAATTTGCAAGCAGCTTTTGAAACAGACTTAGGCCAAAATGATTTGGCGCTTTTCAACAAAAATGATAGCCAAGTTGAGAAAAACATTCAAGAACGGAAATCAAGAATTGATGATATCAATAAAAAGCGGACTCACCTTCAAGAGATGCTCAAGGAACTTAGTCAGGGAACTGATAATAAGAATCTTCCCACTGACAAATTCCAAAATATCAGTACTGCCATTAATCAATTAGACCAGGATTTAGCTACTTATGTAACGGACTATGCGGCGAATTTGGCCCTGGAATCTCAATCATTCAAGTCTATTGCTAATCCAGAATCTAACTACCAGTCTTTCTTTGATGTCTTAAAAAACGTTAACACACTCTCTACAACAAATCTTATGAATCTAGACAAGGTTCTGCCCCATTTTGAGAAACTAAATGCTAATCTAGTCAACCTTAAAGTTGAACTAGTTAAGTTGAAAGAACAGAAAAAATAGCTTCAGGAGGTAATGCATGAAATCAGTCAAACCCGGCGCTATCTTGCTGCTCTTGATGCTCGTTCTGACCGCATGTCAGAAGCAAGAACCCGCCCAACCGACCTATCAGACGCTCCCTCAGGTACAGGCTAAGTACACTGCAGATGAGATAGCCGACTTCAATAATCGGCGGAGTCAAGGCAAAACCAACCGTTATGAGGGTATTAAGATTGAAGATGGTCGTATCCTCGTGACTCCAACCAATTTACCTAAGGCTTTATTCTACGATAGCGGCATAAATATTGCCTATCCTAAAAACGGTGTAAAAGGCATCTATCTTTCACCTGAGATTATCGCCAACGAGACCAAGTTCCAAAATATCATCGCTATGATGAAGCGCAACGGACTTAATGCTGCTGTTATCGACTTCAAGGATGACTATGGCCAAATTGTCACCCAAATCGACACTGATAATGCCATGGTTAAAGAAAATATAGTCCAAGTGGCCGATTTAAAAGCCGCGCTCAAGACCTTAGAAGCCAACCAGATTTATCCAATTGCCCGTATTGTTACCTTCAAAGATAACATGATGTCGGAAAAACACCCAGAACTCTCCTTCCACTCACGTGAGACAGGAAGCATCTGGTCGGATGGCAATGGCTCTCAGTTTATTAACCCCTACCTAGAAGAAGTCTGGAAATACAATATCGAAGTTTCCATTGCTGCCGCTAAGATGGGCTTCAAGGAAATTCAGTTTGACTATGTCCGCTTTCCAGAAGGTTTTGAGACCTTTGCTGAAGATTTGCGCTTCGACAAAGGCAACTACAGCAACTATGTATCCGCAAGTGGCAATAAAATTGAAGGTGAAGACCGTGTTGCGGCTATTACTGACTTCTTGAAACTCGCCAAAGAACAACTTGCGCCTTATGGCGTTAAAGTTGGTGCCGATGTCTTCGGTATTACAGCCGTTACTAGTGGTCAAACCGAAACAACCGGGATTGGTCAGGACTTTGCAAAAATGGCCGAACAGCTAGATGTTATTTCGAGTATGATCTACCCTTCTCACTGGGGTACAGCCTTCTTTGGAATTGAGCTACCTGACTTACATCCTTATGAGTTAGTCGATGAATATATGTTCTCAGAGGAACAGGTACTTAAGAACGTCCAAAATAAGGTAATCAGCCGCCCATGGATCCAAGACTTCACTGACTCAAGCAAACCAATAGGTACCTATCAAGAATACGGCACCTTACAGGTTCAGGCACAAATTAATGCCCTAGCCAAGCACAATATTCACGAGTTCTTACTCTGGAATGCTAACGGTGATTATTCTGAAGGCATTGATGTCAGTGGTAAAAACACTAATAATCCAACCACCAATCAAGGGTCTAACCAACAGATGCAGAATACACAACAGAATCAAAATAATGGCAATCACTAGATAGCAGAAAACCCCCGTCACTGAATGAATCAGTGACGGGGATTTTCTTTATATTCTTGCTTAAGGTAAGAGCTTAACTTGAGCTGGTTCAGACGATACTTGCTGATAAATCGGGTTAGCTTGCCAATGATAGTGAGTGTTAGGCTCCATGAAATCTGCGCCATAGAGTAAGGACAGATAGCGATGGCAATCTTGCGGTACCATTACTTTATGCTCTTCAATATTGGCCCAAACAATCTCCATTAGTGGTAATTGATAACGATAAGACATCAAGCGAGTTGGCTGGCCAATGGCATTAATCTTGAAATCAATGGTGACACTCGAAAATTGACTCTCTGTAACCTCATAGAAGATAAAGTCGATGTTAAGCCCATTGAAATCATAGGCCCGTTCTACGACTTTCCCCTCATAGGTAAAGTCCTTGCGTTTACGAAATCCATTGGCTAAGAGATGACCTTCATAGACATCAAAGGCCTCTAAGTCACTGACTTTGAGAGCAAAGTCCATATCAATATCATGCTCAATGCGTCCACCTTCACGGTAGTAACCTAGCAGACTACCGAAATCTAGCCATAAGTCAAAGTTTAAATGAGTTTGATCATAGACAATCTCTAAAATTCGGTCGAAATTGGCCCTTAATAGAGCTTGACGCCCTTCATCTAATTCTTTGTTAGCCTTCTGATTTAGCTGCTTAATAATCGGCAATTTTTTAATGCTATCCTTGTGTTTACCTAAGAGGCTGGCCAAACTCCGTTTAGCCCATTGCATAAGTGACATTTAGGCTTCCTCCCTGTAAGCAGTAAATGGTGCATGTTGAACACGGTCTTCTTCTGCAGGCAATTGCATATAATCTGCTCCATAGATAGCCGTCAGAACTTGATCGTAATCTGACAGAATTTGATAGCGGCGATCTTCAAATTGGGCCTCTTGAACTTGTTCATGTGCCGTCTTAACAAAACTTGTATCGCGACGCTTCTTCTCCATCAAGTAATCAAGGCGATTAGAGTCGCTCCCCTTCTGTGCTAATTGGTCCATTTTTCGGTTCCAAATACGAGGTGGCAAGAGACGGAAGAAGAAATTCACGGCATAGCGAATAAGGTTACCTAAGCCGCCCTCTTCGTTACGAATGCCATTCCAAGAATAGGCCGAAAGTTGACGAAACTGATCTAGGCGGTCCATTTTTGCTTGATCGCCCTTAGCATGGTCAAAGGGAAAGACGTCTACACAGATACCTAATTTACTTGGCCATGCTAAAGTATTGTTTTCATAGAAAGTACGCTTATCGACCACACGATAAAACGGGAAAGGATAATGCCAAGCATCTTGGTAACCCGTCACCTGGTAAACTGGATGACGGTCTGACTTGATGGCTTGATAGAGACGCTCATACTCTGAACGAACTAAGGCAATATCCATATCATCATCCCAAGGAATGAAACCTTGATGGCGCACTGCACCAAGTAAAGTGCCGTAAGCCAAACTATATTGGATTTGCTCACGTTGGCAAATGGCATGGATATAGTCCATTATTTCAAGTTCAACTCGACGGACTTCTTGGTCATTTAACTGACGGTATCCAGCATAATCCTTAGATATAACCGCTTCATAATATCCTAAAATAGAGAATAAGATGACCCCTAAGAAGGAAATCCCGTATAAGGTCGAACTTAAGAACAAGTTGGAAGTAAAGATAGCTGCCATCATAGCTAGAATCATGTCTAAATCCTGACGGCTAACTCCTTTCTTGTTAAGTGCCCACCATTTGGCTAAAAGACGCTTGGTAGATGCCAAGATAAAGAAGCCTAAGGTGATAAAGCCTAAGATACCATTGTAGAATAGGACTTCAATATAACCGTTATGAGTGAGATAGTGTTGCTTAACCACATAACTATTGGCATCATATGACTTGGCTACACTGTGCCAGTTACCTGAAGAAAAACCTAAGACTGGACGGTAAGGAACTAGAGCTAAGGTTGACTTCCAAATATCAAAACGGTTATTAGAGATATTGGTTTCCTCAGTATCTGACCGTTTTAATGTACCTTCACCAGTGGTCACATTTGGCTTACCTGCTAGGCTCTCCTCGTCATTCAAGATACGAACGCCACCTGATTGTTGTAAGTAAAATTCCCCTACTGTGTCGACACTGTAGACACCTACACCAATAGCAGCAAAGACCACACAGATAGTCAAGAAACGCTTCTTCAATTGCCAGCCAGAGATGTTGACCATGCTGTAGATTAGGGTAGCAGCAAGCAAGCATAATAAGGCTGTTCTAGAACCTGATAAGACGATGTAAACGAAGTTTATGAAAATCGACGAGACGATTGCCACTTTCATCCAAGTCACCTGACTCTTGCGCCATTGACTTAAGAGGAATAGGACTACCAATAGCGAGATAATAGCCAAGTAGTTAGGGCTAGCCAAAATCCCAAACAAACGCGACTCAATAAAGCCTTGACGAATAATTAAACCTTTATAGTCGCTGACGTGATAGCCAATTAAGGCAACGAATTGGCCAATGGAAATTAAATCACCGATAGTATTGACGATGACAACTAACCAGAACATGTTATTGAGCAAACGCTTAGCTTGTCCTTGACCCAAATTAATAAAGATTGGGTAAATGGCAAAGAAATAAAGGAAGAATATGACCATATTCTTAAAGTTTGCCATATAACCAAAGTTAACCACCAAGAGACTTGTTACAATATTCAAGAGGAAGAAAGCAACTAGCCAAGGTAGTAAACTGAGTTTGAGATGAACTTTCTTGGATAATAAGTTATAGAGCCCTAATAAGCACCCCATTAAGGTGATGGTACCATATACTAAAGGATGGGCACTGAGAAATTGTAAGGGAACAATCAACCCTGCCATACAATACATAATCAACGCTAAAAGAAAGCAAGTATTGATTTGGTAGTAATGTTTCTCAATCCAATCTAATCGTATCATTTATCCATGCAACTCCTTTTTGTATTTCTTACTAATGATTTGCTTATAGAGAGCAGGACTAATCTGTAAAGCAAGCATACTAAGTTTACGCCCCTTGGTGAAAAGCGGATCACGCATAATCTGCCAAAAGTGGTCTGTTAGATAGGACCGTAGGCGTTTTTTAAGACTGTCATCTTGATAGTCTGAATCTAGCAACAAACGATCATAGACATAGAAATGCGCCCAATAGAGCCGTGTCATAGCTACTGGCAACAAATCTGGGTAGTCCCGTTTGATAATTTCATAGTTTTGTTGATAAGCCTCAATCACATTGAGGTACTTGAGCGAAAATTTCTGGGTGGTAATGCTATTCGGGCGATGCATATAGTAATAGAGCTTGGCATCCGTCGCTACCACTCGCTGACACTTGGCTAACAAGCGAATCATGATAAAGGCATCTTCAGCGATTTTTCCTATCTCAAATTTCAAGTCATCGAAAAGTGAGCGCTTATAGAGTTTAGTTGGGGCCATGACTGTAAAGCCTTTAGCCGCCATCACATGGCCAATGGCCTCTTTGGCTGTAAAGATCCAAGTCTGTGCTTCTGCTTCTGGTCCACTCGGAATCTGGTCATCATAGATATCATAGTGTGAGCACATGGCCAAGTCTGCTTGGGCAGAGACCATCTCTTGATAAAGAGTCTTCATCATATCTAATGAGATCACATCATCACTGTCAATAAAGGCAATATACTGCCCTTTTGCTTGGGCAATGCCCGAATTACGCGCCGCAGATAGACCACCATTGGCCTGCGAGATAAGGCGAATGCGTTGATCTTCTTGCTCTAGACGCTGACAGATTTCTAAACTCTTATCAGTAGAGCCATCATTGACTAACAAGATTTCAAGGTTAGTATGACTTTGCTTGCGAATGCTGGTCACGCATCGCTCCAGATATGATTCCACATTGTATACAGGAACTACAACCGTAATTAAGTCTGACATGGTCTATCCCCTTCTTCTTAATTTATTGCCAACTGCTTCTACCATGCCGGTCAGTACAGGATCTTTAAGCAACCAGAGGGCCGCAAGGTAGTAGATACCACATAGGGTCATTAAAATGGCAAGATTTACTAAGACGGCTAAGTTTAAATGCGTCATTTGCACTGGAGATAGTGCCTTAACCACTATGCTGATTGGGATAAACCCTGCTGCAATCAGCCCATAGCGTAAGAAACTGCCAATAACAGGTTTTAACTTAATTAAGCCATGGCGTTTGATAAAGTAGATTTCGAGGGCAATTAGGACCCCTTCTGACAACCAAGTGGTTAAGATATAGATTTCTGGAGATGAGAAATGCATATTAAGGAGTAGGAACTTGAAGACTAGGTTGAGTAAGCCACAGGCGAAATAATAAAGGGTCAAACTCCGTTCATAGCCATGAATGAAGATGATTTGATTAGCGAAAAGGGTCTCAATAGACCAAGTAATACTCCGAATCCCGAAGATAGCTGTTACAGTCGCGGCTCCCATATAGGCGCCCCCACCATAAAGCAAGACAGCATAATTGCCTGTTATGAAGAGCCCTAAACTAATTGGCGCAATCAAGAAGGCAAAGAGACGTGCCCCTTTGTAGACTAGGTTGTCATAGGCTTCACGGTTATTCTGGCCTAGATAGTAGCCCAAACGCGGAATACTTACTGAGATTGGACTACTAATCAGAGTCGCAATCATAGTTGAAATTTTTTGACCTTGGCTATAAAGGCTGACGGCATCCTCTGAATCTGTATAGGATAGGAAGAGCTTGTCTAAAGCCGTATAAAGGGTCACTGCACTAGACATAAGCAGCAAACTAATCAAAGGCAGAATCATGGACAACATGTCTTTAACCTTGACCTTAACAAGCTTGACTTGGCGCTTAATCCAGACAAAACCGAAGAGATAGTTGAGAATTTGAGCACCAGACATGACCATTGCATAAATGATAATATCTTCCGCCGTTTTAACAAAGCCAAAGAGCGCCACAATCATAATAATTCGCAAGATGATGGTCTTAATTAAGATAAAACGATAATTCTCGAAAGCCTCCACCATCCACTCAATATAGAGGAAGCTAGATAGAATCTGACTTCCCAAAACTAAGTAGATTGCCAACTGACTCTTCTGGTGAACGGTCGCATAGACATAGCCCACATAGAATAGGGTCGTTAGAATGGATGAAATAACCGTAATGTAGAACAGGCTCGAGAAGAAGTAATTGACCTGATCCCGGTCATGCTTAACCTTACTAATTTGCCGGACACCAAAATAATAAACCCCTAATGAGGCAAAAGGTAAAAAAATGTTCATCAGCGTGTCGCCAGCATTAAAGTAGTTATATTCTACCGAGTTTTGAAAGACCCGGTTAATATAGGTTCCTGTGAGGACAGGCACCACCACGTTTGCAAATCGCACTAAGAAATTCGCGAGGGCATTGGTTTTGATGTTTTTCATGGAACCTCCCGTAGCTATTTTGCTAATTGAAATTTGTTTCCACTTATTCTACCACGAAAAGACGAATTATTCACCTGATTTCCAAATTCTTAATCTTTTAGGGATTAGCCCATAGCCTAGAATCTCAGTAATTTGTTAGCTATTCATCACCCATTAAGCGACAAAAAAGCTTAAACTAAGTACTTGACCAGTCTAATTGCGTAATCTGATTCAAATAGGACTTACTCTTGAGACGAATACCGACATATTCTTGGTAGATAGCATCCATGAGTATTCGCAAGTCCTTAAGAGTCTGATCACTTAAGTTAATGTTCTGGATTTGTTTTAAATCCACTTGAGACAGACGTCGGGCTAGGTGCACTGCTCGACTAGAAACTGGTAAGCAATGAATATCCAAAGAGGCATGACGGTCACACAAGACGGCTTGACGCTTGAGACTAAATCTTAAGGGTCGATCACTGACCTGGCAACTTGCACAAGAAGCCCATTGAATATGAATGCCAAAAAGTGGCAAGAGATGAATTTCTAGGTAAGCCACAATGACTTGAGGAGCTAAGCCTTGATTTAAGGCCTCAAGCACCTGTAGTAGAAGCTGATAGAGCTTAGGATTGGCTTGATTGTCCTCTAGAGCAGCATCCAGGAGTTGTAAGACATAGATGCCATAGGCCTGAAGCAAGATATCAGCCTGCAATCTTTGGAAAAGTTGGATTGACTGGCTTTCCTTTAGGAAAGAGAGGCCGTCGTCTTGAATATCACCAATATAGGCATGATGGGTCATAGGGAGGCAGGCGCTTGTCAGCCGATGATGGCCCCGATAAAGACCGCGCACAAAGAACATCTTAGTCCCAAATTCTTGGGTAAAAATCTTGACCAAGCCATCATGTTCGCGGTGAGGACGCTTGAAGAGGACAATGCCCTCAAACCGTTCATTCATGCCCCCTTCTCCCTTCTATCACCATCTCTTAGTAGTTATCTGGACGATAGCCAAAATCGCTAAGATTAGTTTGACGATCGCGCCAATTCTTTTGAACCTTGACCCACAAATCTAAATAAACCTTATCATCCAGCAATTGCTCAATATCACGCCGAGCAAGTTGGCCGATTTTCTTAATCATTTGGCCGCCGGCTCCAATGATAATCCCCTTCTGGCTCTTGCGTTCCACAATAATAGATGCTTGAACTTCAATCTTGCCATTCTCATTGCGTTGCATACTTTGCACTTGAACTGCAACAGAATGGGGAATCTCTTCCTGAGTCAGGAGTAAGATTTTTTCACGGATAAATTCGGCCACTACAAAATATTCGGGATGGTCCATAATTTGACTATCTGGATAGTACTTAGGTCCTTCCGGTAAGGCTTCTTGCAACTTAGCCACCAATTCCGGCACATTATTGCCTTGCGTAGCCGAAATCGGAAAGACTTGGTCAAAGCTTCTGACTTCTTGGTAACCTTCAATAATAGGCAAAAGATCATCAGGTTTGACTAAATCAATCTTGTTAATGACTAAAAAGACAGGAACCTTAACATTCTGGATACGTTCCATAATCAATCGATCGCCAGGGCCCATTTTTTCTGCAGCATTAACCACAAATAATACGGCATCTACCCCTTTGAGGGCGCTATAAGCCGTATTGACCATAAAGTCACCTAAGGCATGTTTAGGCTTATGAATACCCGGTGTATCAATGAAAACAATTTGGGCTTGATCATTGGTTAAGACCCCTTGAATTCGATTACGAGTGGTCTGTGCCTTATCCGACATAATGGCGATTTTCTGCCCTACAAAACGATTAAGTAAGGTTGATTTACCAACATTAGGGCGACCTATAATGGCTACGAAACCAGATTTAAATGCTTGATTACTCACGTTTCACGCTCTCTTTCTCTAAGACTTAAGCAAGACCTAACAGAATGGCTAGCACATGCCAGACTTTAGGGCCTAGGACCAGGAATCCCACTCCTACTGCCACCAAAGCCGCCACAACAACTGCAGCTGCTGCTACATCCTTGGCAACCTTGGCCAAGGGATGTAATTGTTCTCCAACTACCAAGTCAACTGTGGCCTCCACGGCGCTATTGACCAGCTCCATGCACCAAACCAATCCTGTCACAAGCAGCAAGAGACTAGCCTCAACGGCATTGACTCCAAGCAAGCCCACTATGATTAAAACCAAGACGGTCACCCCCGCGTGAACCTTGAGGTTACGCTCATTAGCTAAGGCATAGCCCAAACCGGACAATGAAGCGCGGAAGGAAGCCAAGATACTTGGATTGGCATGATGCTTGTAGGGGTGTTTATCGCGTGAGACCATAAGTCGTCAACACCTCTTCTTGGATTCTAAACATTTCCTGCGCTTCTTCTTCTGTCTGATGGTCATAGCCATTGAGATGAAGGAAACCATGAACCGCTAGGAAAGCCAGTTCACGGTCTAGACTGTGACCATAGTCCTGAGCTTGTTCTAGGGCGCGTGGGTAGGAAATGATGATGTCCCCTAAGTGTTGGGGTAAATCTTCTTCTTCCTCAAAATCAGCATCATCTAAATCTTCTGTCTCCTCTTCAGCAAGATCTAGATGGGCGAAGTCCACATCAAACTCACTAGTTACTTCAGTCAAGGCGAAGCTCAAAACATCCGTTGGCTTATCCAAACCGCGGTAGTCACGGTTGAGAGTCTGAATTTCCTCATTAGAAACAATGGACAAATCCAATTCAATTCCCTCAGGCAAGTTCAGATACTTTGCAGCTGCTTCAATGACTTCATGAAGCAATTTTTCTTGACCAGATGCCAGGTAGGCTTGGTCATCAATAATATCAACTAACATAAATGTCCTTTCTAATCCTAAATGGCCTACTTAGGATATTCTATACGGGTGTGATACATACTTGCGACTCCACGAATTAGAGAGGCTTGTACGATTTTTAATTCATTAACAGTTAAGCCACAGTCAGAAAACTGATCATCCGCCACTTTACCTTGGATAATACCGCCTACAAGTCCTTCTATGCTTGCTTGACTATACTCCTTAAGCGTACGGCTAGCAGCCTCAACCGAATCAGCAATCATGATGACAGCAGCTTCCTTAGTTCGCGGCTTAGGTCCTGGATAACGGAAATCCGCCTGATCTACAGGATGTCCTTCCTGTTGGGCTTGGTAGAAGAAGTATTGGACTAGCGTAGTTCCATGGTGTTGCCAACATATATCTTGAATAGAAGCAGGTAAATCATGAGCCTCCATAATTTCTACCCCAGCCGCTACGTGGCCTGTAATAATCTTGGCACTTTCAATTGGCTTAATCATCTTATGTGGATTTTCAACGCCTGCAGGCAAATTCTCAACGAAAAAGAGTGGATGCAGTGTTTTACCTACATCATGGTAGTAGCTTGCCACCCGCGTTAGCAGAGAATTTCCGCCAATGGCTTCTACTGCGTTGGCACTGAGGTTGGCTACCATCATACTGTGATGATAGGTCCCTGGTGCCTTTTCAATCAAAACCTTCAGTAAGGGATGATTGAGATTGGCCAACTGCTGTAGACTTAACTCTGCACTAGGATTGAAAAGTCGCTCCCAATAAGGAGATAAGGACAGGTAGAAAATAACCGTCATCAGGATATTAGCTAGCATTAGACCTGCCATACGTTGGCCTTGGAAGCTTGCTAAATCCATGTTGAAGCCCAATATTAAAGGCAGAATGGTCAATAGATGCAGGCCGATATAGGCTGGCACAAAGCGTCGTTTGCGCCCTAACCAAACCTTGGCGTTAACCAAGATCATACCGATTAAACCTGTGAAGCAATAAAAGACCAAGGGCAAGAGACTTTCCAAAACGTTAAAAACATCGCTCAAAACAAAGAGTGCCATAACATTAAAAGAAACCAAGCCAATTAAACCATCTCGAATACTGGTTTTAGGTACCACAAGCAATGGCCACAGGCTAATTGGTAGCAAGAGCGTTGCCCAGGCCAAGCCCCCTACTTGAATAAATTCTAGGGCCTTCAAGACAGCGAATAGGCCACCAAAGGCAAGCGCATAGATGGTCATATTCATTTGCACCTTGGCACTAGGGGCTTGTTTGAAACGGAAACCGTCGGTATTCAATCCTAAGAGCAAGAGGAAATGCGCAATAATTAAGGCATAAAAGATATAAGCATTATAGCGTCCAACACTGGCATCCAAGTAACCAAAGAGCTTGAGCTGACGCAAGACTGTCGAATCAATGACATGCCCTTCTTGTACAATAATTTGACCTTGAAGAATATAAGCTGGTTGAACGGCAGCCGCCGCTTCTTCTTTCAAGCGGTTAGTTTCTGCTTGGTTATAAACCAGGGTTGGTACAATAAATGGTTGAATGAAGTCTACCAGGGCCGACTGATACTGACTATATTGCCCTGCTTCACGAAGGCTAGCCCGTAGCTTGCTTAAGTTAGCCGCAGTATTAGCAGGCTCAATTTCCTGACTTAAGGTTTGACTCAGCAAATCAACCACATAAGTTGACATTGTTTCAAACTGCTTATCATCGAGTGATAGCCAAAGATTCCGGGCATTATCTGGCAAGGATTCATTCAAACTCATGAGGGCAACTGACCCTTGTTTTAAACTTTGATTATAGAGCAAGAGTCGCTCTGCCTCCGTTAATTGAGTCCAATAGAGGCGTTGACTGTTGCTAGTAAAGGATGCCTTAAGGGTCTCAAGGTCATTATCAGACCAGCCTTGAGCGCGGGCAGCCGACTCAAGGTCGCTGGCACGATAATCCTTCTGCCTTACGCCTTTGACAAATGAAAAATACTGATTCAACAAATCAACCTGTTGGTTTTTAACTTCGGGTGAGTAAAGTCGAACATCGGAAACACGACTGCGTGCATGTTGGCGTAATTCTTCTGTTCGTTCAGTATCTTCTACTGTCTTAGGAGCCCGAACGGTAATATCAGCTACTCGGTTAAGGGCAAAATTATAAGTTCTAGGTTGAACACTGGAATAGCCCAAAAGCAAGAGCCAAAGTGCCAGAACTAGCCCCACTAGGATTTGATAACTCAAGCCCATCTTAGCTTGCAGACGCTCTAAACGTCGATTCATTCCTATCACCTACACTTCGCCCATGTTCTCATCGGGCAACTTGCGACTATAAGCCTTGATAATATCTGCCACTACAGGGTGACGCACCACATCGAAGGAATCAAAGGTCACAAATTGGATGCGGTCAATTCCCTTGAGCTTGCTTTGAGCATCAACCAAACCTGATTTTACCCCTTTTGGTAAGTCAATTTGCGTTCTATCTCCGTTAATAATCATCTTAGAGCCGAAACCTAAACGCGTTAAGAACATTTTCATCTGGGCTATGGTCGTATTTTGAGCCTCATCTAAGATAACAAAGGCATCATCCAAGGTGCGGCCCCGCATATAGGCCAAAGGCGCAATTTCAATGACGCCGCGTTCCATCAGACGGTTGGTTTGTTCTGCCCCATAGATCGTGTAGAGCGCATCATAAACCGGACGCAAATAGGGATCGACCTTTTCCTTAAGGTCACCAGGCAAGAAGCCTAGGCTCTCCCCTGCTTCTACCGCAGGACGAGTCAAGATAATCTTCTTCACTCGGCCTTCCTTCAAGGCTTGAACCGCTAGCACTACAGCTAAGAAGGTTTTACCAGTCCCTGCAGGCCCAATGCCGAAAACCACGTCCTGTTTGGCAATGGCGCGCGTATATTGTAACTGACCAAAGTTTTTGACCCGGATAGCCCGGCCATCTGCTGCTCGACCAATGACTTCTTCATAGAGGTTGAGGAAGTAATCCAAGGTATTGTTCTGGGCCATTTTAATTGCAGTCACAATGTCCATGGTGTGTGGCGTAATATGGCGTTCTAGCAACTGCACTAATTGGTTAACAACCTCTAAGGTCAACTCTACAGCCGCTTGACGACCGGTAATGGTTAATTGCTCACCCCGCGTCGTGATAAGCACTTCAAAGTGTTCTTCAAGTAATTGAATATGGTGATCTTGATTGCCCAAAATGGCTAAAAGCCAATCCGGATTGGAAATAATTAATGTCTGACTATATGGGTGTTGTTCCGTCATAAGCAATCCCTCTCTTTTTCACGTCTCAGACGACGTCAGGCTAGATACTAGTGGACACACTAGGTTGATTCTATTATACCTTGTCTTGGACTAAAAGTCATGATTTGTGCCATTTTTGGGCCTTAAAACAAAAAACAGGAGCACAGCTCCTGTTAACATAGCTTATCCTAAGAGACGTTTAACTGTCTCATTAATGGCCTTGCCTTCTGCTTGGCCTTTAAGGCTACTAGCAGCTAATCCCATGACCTTGCCGAAATCTGCCTTGCTAGTAGCTCCCACTTGCGCCATAATCTCACGAATCTTGGCCTCTAAAGCCTCAGGACTGAGTTGTTCTGGCAAGTATTTTTGGACGATGACAATCTCGTCCTGGGTAGCTGACACCAAATCCTCGCGATCCGCTTTCTTAAATTCAGCCAGGGAATCACGACGTTGCTTGAGTTCCCGTGAAATAATGGTAATTTCTTGGTCTTGGCTTAAGGGCTCAGGCTGTTCTAGCGCCTCTTTCTGAAGAGCTGCTTTCAGCATGCGCAAAACCTTAAGGCTATCCTTGTCCTTAGCCTTCATGGCAGTTTTAATATCTTGATTAATCCGTTCTGTTAAAGTCATTAGGCTTCCTCCTTATAGGCTACCAATTCGATTTCAATGCCTGCATTAAGTGGAAGTTTCCCCACTTGAAAGGCTGATCGAGCTGGATAGTGGTCTTGGCTAAAGTATTGGCCATACACTCCGTTGACTGTTGCAAAGTCGGCAATGTCATTGAGGAAAACAGTCGTCTTAACGACATGGTCAAATGTCATGCCCTTTTCAGCTAATAAGGCTTTGAGGTTGGCAAAGACTTGATGGGTTTGGTCCCCAATAGTGGCCGGCATATTACCAGAAACAGGGTCGATTGGCAATTGGCCTGAGGCATAGAGCCAACCCTTGACATAGCTAGCATGTGAATAAGGTCCTACTGCTTTGGGTAACTTATCTGAAATAATACGTTGGATAGACATAAGTAAACTCCTTTACTCTTGATTTAATCGCTTATTCAAAGCGGAAATGATGCGTTCTGCAGCCTCAGCCACAAAATCTGGATGGGTGGCACAATTGAGACGAACGAAAGTGGCAGTTTGACGGCCAAAGGTCACCCCAAAGTTAACTGCCAGCCCCGCTTCATGAATCATGAAATCCTTAATCTGACTTACTGGCAAATAGGCCCCAAAATCTATAAAGGTGACATAGGTAGCTTGACGGTCAGGTATAACCAAATCCGGAAAGGCAGCTAATAGGGTTCGGCGTAAGTAGTCATCATTGTAATCTACTGTTGCATTAAGACCTTCTAACCACTGGCTACCAGATTCATAGGCTGCTTGTGTGGCCAGTAAGCCCATCAGGGAGTGGCTGGCTTGCTGATAAGGTGCCACGCCTCGGTCGTATGCTTGACGCAATTTTTCATCTGGAATAACCACATGGGAATTAAGCAGGCCCGCTAAATTAAAGGTCTTAGAGGGTGAGTTTAAGACAATGACTAGGTCACGATAGACGCTTAGGCGGTCATCCAAGGCAGAAACAAACTGATTGCCTGCCGCTACAAAGTCTTGATGGATTTCGTCAGAAATCAGATAAACATGATGACGACGGCAAATGGCAAGGAGCTGCTCCAACTCCTCTAGACTCCATAGACGACCTGTTGGATTGTGCGGTGAGCAGTGAATGAGTAATTTGACCTCGTCCTCTATAATTTGCTTCTCCAAGGCATCGAAGTCAATTTCATAGCGGTTATTGCGCAATTGCAACTGGTAGTCCACTAATTTACGGCCCGTGTCTTTAGCAGCGCCATGGAAGGGTGGATAAACAGGTGTCATAATCATGACCCCTTGACCCGGCTGGGTCAAGATTTGAACCAACCAATAGAAGCTGCTAACCACCCCTGGTGAGAAACGTACCCAGTCAGACTCAATCTGTACGCCAGCTCTTTCTTGTTGCCACTTAGCATAGGCTTGATAGTATTCTGGACAAGGATAGGAGTAGCCAAAGACCCCGTGGTCTACCCGCTCATGTAAAACCTTTTGGACCGCTTCAGGTACCTTAAAGTCCATATCCGCAATCCACATTCCCAGTAGATCTGGTGCTCCGAAAAGTTCTTGACTTAAGTCCCATTTCTTACAGTTACTACCACGACGGTCTGTAAAATACCGTTGGCAGAAATCAGCTACTTGTTGATTCATGGTCATCCCACCTTGTCCTAATGATGTTTTTATTATCCCCTTTTCAGGCCAAATTTGCAAGCAAAGTAAAACACCCAATGACCTTGGTCACTGAGTGTTTTGAATCGCTATGTATCGCTATTTATAAGCTAGCGTAATGTTATTAAAACTTACGTTTACGAGCTGCTTCTGATTTCTTCTTACGACGTACAGATGGTTTTTCGTAAAACTCACGTTTACGTGCCTCTCTTAAAGTACCTGTTTTAGAAACGTTACGCTTAAAGCGACGAAGAGCGTCATCTAGAGATTCGTTTTCACGAACGACTGTTTTAGACATGGGTTTCCCTCCCTCCGAGCTTTTAGTAACCTTTCCTAGATAAAGCATCTAAATAAGATTCCTTGTCTATTATAGCCTACTTCTTACCTATTTTTCAATAGGCTTTTTTCATTTTTTAAGGTTTTACTACCATAATTTTCATGATTTACCTTTACATTGCGCACACTTACCAAAAACATCAAAACGATGCCATTCGATTTCCACTTGGGATAGGTCGGTCTTAACCTGGTCCATAGGACATGCATCCAAGGGGATAGTCCGGCCACACACGGTGCAGATAAAATGGTGATGGTGGTGTCCATGGTCGCAGTTCCAACAGTTAATACGGAACATTTGCTCACCATTGTACTCCGTGGCTTCTAAGAGGCCTTCATCCACAAAATCATAAATATTGCGATAAGTCGTATTATAGCTCATAGTCGGATAGTCTTTGGCTAATTGTTGATGAATATACTTGGCGCTCAGATAGCGTTGATTTTCCGCAAATAAATGCAGAATCTCCTGACGCTTCTTGGTCATTTTGTAGCCAGCTGCTTTTAACTGTGCCATGCCACGCTTAACAATTTCATCCACTGACATGTCCTCAGTCTCCTGATGGTCATGCGATTGACAGTGATGATGGCCATGGCAATCATGATGGTGATGATCAACCATATACAAGCCCCCTTCTGATATGCTATGATATAAGTGATTAAGAATTGGAGGCGACTCACCATGGAAGACACACGTCCAACTTTACATTACTTTATTATTTCGGATGCGATTGGAGAAACTGCGCAAAAAGTTGCGCAATCATCCCTAGTTCAATATCCGTCTGCACATAAAGTATGTCACAAATACAACTTTATTTCAAATATAAACGATTTGGATATTGCCTTAGAAGATGCGGCGGCCCATGAAGGCTTAATCTTCATGACCATGATTGACAATGAAATGGCAGCCTATGCTGAACGCTTTTTCAACAAGCACCAGCTGACCTACTACAATCTCATTCAACCGATTGTGGACGAGATTGGCTACCGAATCAACATGAAACCAACCAAGATTATTGGGGCCCAACACGAGCTATCTGACCGCTACTTCGACAAGATTCGGGCTATGGAATATTGTATGTCTTTTGATGACGGTAAGGACCCTAAAGGGTTCGAAGAAGCCGATATCATCCTACTGGGTGTCTCCCGTACAGGTAAGACGCCCCTCTCCATGTATCTGGCTATGTTAGGTTACAAGGCAGCTAACCTGCCACTAATTCCAGAAAATGAATTACCAGAAATTCTCTTCAAGTTAGACCCTAACAAGATTGTCGGACTGACTAACCGGGTTGAAGTTATTAACCAACACCGGGATGCTCGCATGCGGGAATATGGCATTACTAGTCCAACTAAGTACGCCTCCTTCGATCGCATTCAGGAAGAATTTGACTTTGCCCAAGAAGTTTATGAACGCATTGGTTGCCAAACCCTAGACGTCTCCCAACGTAGCATTGAAGAATCAGCTGCCATTATCCTCAAGATGCTAGACCTACACAAACATGAAAACTAAGGCAAAATGCCCTGACAGAAAATTCTGTCAGGGCATTTTTTATGCTTATTCTGCTTCTACTTGGAGATGCAACTCTTGTAATTGAGCGCTAGCTACATGACTTGGGGCTTGGATAAAGGTATCCACCCCACGACCATTCTTAGGAAAGGCAATGACTTCCCGGATGTTTGGCTCTTTGGCTAAGAGCATGACCAAACGGTCTAGACCAAGTGCCAAACCACCATGTGGTGGGAAGCCGTAGTCTAAGGCGTCCAAGAGGAAGCCAAATTGACTTTGTGCTTCTTCTGGTGTGAAACCAAGCAAGTCAAACATTTGCTCTTGCATGGCACGGGTATGAATCCGGATGGAGCCCCCACCAATCTCATAGCCGTTAAGTACGATGTCATAGGCCTGCGCTAGGGCTTGATCTGGATTGGCCTTTAGGACTTCTAAATCAAGGTTTTGTGGCGAAGTAAATGGATGGTGGGCTGCAAAGTAGCGCCCTGCTTCTTCGTCATATTCGAAGAGCGGCCAGTCTGTAATCCAGACAAAGGCTAAGGCATCCTCGTCAAAGAGTTGATGAGCTTTGGCTAGGTTAACCCGTAACTCACCCAAAGCAGCAGCAACCACTTGAGGTTTATCCGCTACGAAGAAGAGAATGTCACCAGGTTCCCCTTGGGTCAAGTCTAGAATGGCTTGCGTGTCAGCTGGTTCAGCAAAGAACTTGGCAATTGGACCGTTCAAGCCTTCTTCGGTTACTTTCAACCAAGCAAGGCCTTTAGCACCATATGGTTTGACTACTTCTACTAAAGCATCTGCAGTCTTGCGAGTGTATGCGTCTGCTTGCCCCTTAAGGTTAATTGCCTTAACTTGGCCACCCTCTTTGACCGTGTTAGCAAACACAGAAAATTGACAGTTGGCAGCAAAGTCACTTAAATCCTTCAAGGTCATGTCAAAACGAATATCTGGTTTATCAACCCCATAATGAGCCATGGCATGGGCATAAGTCATGCTTGGGAAGGCATCAGTCATATCCAGACCTCTGGTAGCCTTGACCACTTCTTTTAGCATATGTTCCACGATTTCTTGGATGTCGGCTTGGTTTAAGAAGCTAGTTTCTAAGTCAATCTGAGTAAACTCTGGTTGACGATCGCCCCGTAAATCTTCGTCACGGAAGCAACGCACGATTTGATAGTAACGGTCAAAGCCTGCCCCCATTAACAACTGCTTGAATAATTGCGGTGATTGAGGTAAGGCGAAGAACTTACCTGCTTCACGAGTCGCAACCAAATAGTCACGCGCCCCTTCAGGAGTAGACTTAGTCAAATAAGGTGTCTCAACATCGATAAAGCCTAAATCATCCAAATAACGGCGGATGGCGCTAGTTACTTGATGACGGAGGCGTAAGTTAGCCTGCATACGTGGGCGGCGAAGGTCTAAGAAGCGATGCCGCATACGGAGATCATCTTGAATCTCAGCCTCATCGTCTAAGTAGATAGGTGGTGTCTTAGAAGTTGCTAGAATAGTCAGCTTCTCAGCCACCAATTCAAAATCACCAGTCGGAATTTTGGGGTTACGTTGTTTCTCATCACGGTATTGTAGCGTCCCCGTCACTTCTAGGACATACTCGCTACGAATACGCTCAGCGTCGGCCATGGCCTCCCCTAAGTGGTCACCATTGAGCACAACCTGACAGAAACCTTCACGGTCTCTTAAGTCAATAAAGATTAAGCCCCCGAGGTCGCGTCGTTTTTGTACCCAACCTTTTAGTGTGATGGTTTGGCCAACTTGTTCTTGGCCGACTTGACCACAGTACAAACGTTTTGTAGTCATTATAATTCCCCCTTAAAATACTTATCAATGACTGAGGTATCCACCGTTAATTGGCGGTAAGTCCCCATAAAGTCTTCTAATACTTGATCAAGTGGCAGTGTGACTTGCTTGCCACTAGCTGGATGCTTGGCTTGTACGGTCCCGGCCGCTAACTCGTCTTCCCCGATTGTCAAAATCACTTGGGCTTTGAGCTTGTCAGCTTGCTTAAATTGTGCCTTGAGGCCGCGATCCAGGTAATCCCGTTCTGCCAACAAGCCTTCTTTACGGGCTGCTTGAACTAGACGCAAGGCCATGATATTGCTTGCCTGACCTAATCCCATGACATAAACATCGAAGGGTTCAGCTTCAGGTACTTCCACTTCCTGTTGCTTGAGGAGTAGTAAGAGACGTTCTACCCCAATCCCGAAACCAAAACCAGGTGTTGCAGGACCACCAAGAGCCTCTACCAAACCATCATAACGGCCACCACCGCAGATGGTAGATTTTGCCCCAATGGCTTGATCATCTACCATAATTTCAAAAATCGTATCTTGATAGTAATCCAAACCACGAACCACTGATGGATCAACAAGATATGGAATCTCTAGGGCCTCTAACATGGCCTTTACGGTCTCGAAGTGTTCCTTGCTTTCTGGGCTGAGGTAGTCTGGAATTTTTGGCGCATTAGCTACTAGCGCCTTATCTTCTGGTGCCTTAGAATCTAAAATCCGCATAGGATTGTCAGTCAGGCGACGTTGTGAGTCTGCACTTAACTGGTCAGCCAATGGTGTGAAATAGTCAACCAAGGCTTGACGGTAGCGTGCTCGGTCTTGGGCTGACCCTAGGGAGTTGACATAGAGGGTTAAACCTTCAATACCCAATTCCTGGAAGAAGTCCCATGCCAGAGCGATGGTTTCCGCATCTGTCGCTGGATTGGTCGAACCGAAGACTTCTACCCCAATTTGGTTAAATTGACGTTGCCGGCCGGCTTGAGGGCGTTCATAACGGAACATGGACCCCATATAGTAGACTTTGTATGGTTTAGCATGTTCGGGGCCAAAAAGTTTGTTTTCAACATATGCCCGAACCACCCCTGCTGTCCCTTCCGGACGCAGAGCGCAATGGCGGTCGCCCTTATCCTTAAAGTCATACATTTCTTTGGATACAATCTCCGAAGTATCCCCTGATGAGCGAGCAAATAGCTCATAGGCTTCAAATAAGGGAGTCCGGATTTCTTGGAAATTATAGGTTTCAAAAACAGCGCGGGCTGAATCTTCTATATACTGCCAGATTCGACTTTCTGCTGGCAAGATATCAACCGTGCCCTTCATTCTTTTTACTTGTGCCATGATTATTGCCTCCTAGTAATATTGGTGATGGTTCTCTATAAAAGTAAACACGTCCTATAACCCCTGAGGATTATAGGACGTGTTGAAACGTGGTACCACCTATTCTTCGCATGATTACTACATGCCTTTGGACCTTAACGGGGTCAGCGGAATAAGTTTTCACTTATTCATCTCGGTAGTGTCTTGAAGGTTTAATTTGTGTCCTTGCAGCCTAGGGAACACTCTCTGAAGTAAAACCTCTACTTGTCTACGTCATCGATTTCTTTGCTTATTTCTATGTATTTTACCGCGTTTTATTTTCTACGTCAAGCCTATTGTGCTCTAGCCGAAGATTCCAAATATTCTTCTAAGCCCTTAACAATTCCTTCAGCAACTGCATCATAGTAACCAGAATTTTGAATTAGTTTCAAGTCGTCTTTATTACTCATATAACCTAATTCTAAGAGCAGACTTGGCTGATGGTTTTCTCTTAAGACATAATAGTTACCGAAGTGAACCCCATTGTTGCCGAGGGTTTGATTATTGAGTTGGATTTTAGCTAACTCTGTATTAACTAAATTAGCTAAGGATTCATCTTGAGAATGATAGTAGTAAGTTGTAATCCCCGAGGCGATGTTACTACTTGCCTCATCAAAGTGAATACTAATAAAGGCATCCACTTTCTCTTGGTTGGCTAGCTGTGCGCGCTCTTCAAGGCTGACATCTGTATCGCTCGTACGAGTCATCATGACAACTGCACCTTGAGCTTCTAATTTAGCCTTCAAGACATTTGAAGCAGCTAAGGTTACGGCCTTCTCTTGAGCATATGGATCTTGGCTAATAGCCCCTGGGTCGCTCCCACCGTGGCCCGCATCAATTAAGATAACCGCCCCATTGAGGGAATGTGCAATCGGACCATCCACATGGTCTTTAGAGGCATCTTCAAAGGCTACAATACGAGACTCTACATAGCCACGTTGACCATTTTGGTCCTCTACATGATAGAATTCTGTACCGTCGTCGCCATTAACCGTTCCCAGATATTTGAAACGCTGATTAAAGCTTGGGTTATAGTAAGGTGTGCTCTCAAGATTTGGCTCACTGTGGAAGGCCTGACCTTCTGACCGAACTTGAATATATTGGGCATTGGTAATGTCAATATCCTCAGGCCGAATCGTCTCCTGTTGAGCTTGAATTTGCTCCTTGGTAGAAAGGGTTAAGTCAGCTGTGGCCACATAGCCCGGTTGATTATTAACAATCAGTTCAGTCCAGCCCTTTGACTCACTCACCACATCGTATTGGTAACCTTCGGTCAAATCCCGAATCTTGGCACTCGAAGTGGATGCCTTTTGGTAGAAAGGTGTAGTTTTCTTAACTTGTGCTGTCAAGCCTTGGTCAGATGACAGACTTGGTTGGTCTAATAGCCATTGTGGTAGCCAACCTTCCCGTTGACGATAGCGAACATTAAGCCAGTTCTCTTCCTTCTTAATGACATGGACTACTTGATCTTTGGCAATAGAGCTAATGGACTTAGCGTTGGTATCCGGTGATTGTCTCAGCGTGACACTAGCATTCTGAATGGTCACCTGACTCGATGTTTGTACCCAGAAAACCACCAGACTGGACAGAGTCAGGATCACAAGAAGGACTAGCAAGGGGAAATAGCGTGGTGACCGCATAGCTTGGCCTAATTTATTAAACTTTTGCACTTTATTTCCCCTCCTTTCACTAATGCTAATCTATTATATCAAGCGTTTTCCTGTATTTTCAACTTATGATTGTGCTTGTCATCTAAACGTAATATAGTTTCTGGACAAATAGTAAGAAAACAGCTCGTAGTCAGTACTACGAGCTGTGGCTTGTATCTTATGCCGCGTCTTACTTCTTCACTTCACGGTGTAAAGTTACTTTACGCAATCTTGGGCAGTATTTTTTTACTTCTAAACGATCTGGGTTATTACGTTTGTTTTTGGTAGTTAAGTAATTACGATCGCCGCATTCTGTACATTCTAAGTTAATGTTAACACGCATTGTCACAACCTCCTCAAATCATTTCTTGCTGATACCTCAACAGTACTCAAGTATTATAGCACGAACACTTTATAAATCTCAAGCCTTTTTTGAAAAAACTTGAAATTCTAGCACTCGCTAACACATATGCTCAAGACTAGCTAGCTAAGACCTGTCTTTTAGTCTTTCATAAGCTCATAGACCCGCTGACCAATCTCTTGGAGCGGCTTTAACAAGTCACCTTGTCCTGGACCTTCTTGTACGACCACTAAAACATAGGCTGATTGATTAGATTCCTGTACAATGGCTGCATCATGTTGCAAGCCCTGGGCTGAGTTGGTTCCTGTCTTATTATAGCTGGTGACGCCTTGTGGAAGTGACGCAACTAGCCCTTGACGGTCTGTTTGTTGGGCTAAAAAGTCTAAGAAAATTTGATCCTGTTCTTGCCCTACTAGCTTATGCTGATATAGCTTGGCTAAGAGCTGGCCGACTTCACGCGCACTGGTGAAGTTTTCCCTTCCTTCAGCAATCGCGACTTGGTCCATCATTAAGCGCTGTAAACGAGTATCTTGATAGCCAAGGGACTGAATCTTGGCTTGAACCGCAGATAGGCCACCTAGACGTTCAATAATCAGATTGGTTGCGGTATTATCAGAGTGAATTAACATTTCTAAGGCCAAGTCTTCAAGGCTATAGGAAGTGCCCGGCTCTGCCGCTTGGAGATTGCCTGTCCCTCCTACCTGGTCTTCAGCCATCATGCTAATCATCTCTTGCCAACTTAAGTGTCCAGCCTTAATTTCCTCTAACAAGACTTGCATGATGAAGAGTTTGATAATGCTAGCCGACTTGATTGACCCCGACTGATTCACCAAAGCAGTCCCTTGACTACTTGGCGTCACTTCTTGGAAATAATAGGCAAGCTTAGTTGATTTGGTTCCATATAAATCAGAAAATGCTGACTGGACAGCTTGATTCTTATCAGAGAGAGACTGGCTTGGTTGGGATTCGACAGACGGACTGTCCGATGATAGAGCAAGTAGTCTAGTAGAGGCCTCCGACTCTTGACTGGACACAAGGACTGTACTCGAAACTTCAGGTTTCTTAGGTCTTTGTGTCATGGCTTGATAAAGGAGAAAGCCGAGTCCCAAGAATGCGACCCCAGCGACCAGCATCAAGATAATAATTAAGTAACGACTGAAGTCAGGTTGGCGATTTGATGACATAGTATTTCCTCCCCTTGTTACTTAAGGACCAGATTGTCTGTTGACGTCCTATGGATTTTTGGATTCTATCTCGAAATAGATTTCCTTATTGGCTAATTCGTTCTTAACCTTTAAAAGTAGGTTTTCCCCTTTTGGTGCTGGTAAAATGACATAGCCTTTTACACTTCCCCCACCTAGCATATAACGCGATTCATATTGGTCTCTAGCCTTCTTAAGTTGGTAGAAGCCCTTAAAGACATGGTCTTGACCTTGACTATCCACTAAGGATAAATGACTTATACTTGGACTAGACTCAAACACCTTGTCTTCAAGCGTTGGCGCCAAGCTAGACTCCATATGTAAAACTAAGAACTCTTGGTCAGACTTCATATCATCAGCCATGCGTTGATAATCATTCGGGCTAAGTAAATCCATAGCCTTTTGATTAGCTTGATCTCCATGCCAAGCATTTAAAACTGTGATCCTGTGAGATATAGCGAGGATACCGTAACCACCATCACTCACCTCATAGGGCATGACATAGTTAATTGGTTTGGTTTCAGTGAAGGGAACTGGCTTTTCCTTGGTTCCCCACTGTGCTTGTTCGGGAGTTTCTGCTTGGACTTCCTTAGTAGGAACTGTAGTGTCTTGCCCCTTCTCTACTTGGAAGAAAACTTCATTTGATAGGCCGTCCTTGGGATAACTAAAGATAAGCGGAGTATCTTTGGGAACAATTGCGACCAAATAGCCATCATGCTCATTACCAGGATATAAAGACAACATATCAAAGGCCAAATGGTCTGGCAAGTCGGCGACATATTCATTTGGAATCCCGCTCCCAGACAAATCAAAGAAGGGATTGATGATACCGGCGTGAGTAAACTCTTGGTGATTTTCATCGCCCGACTTGTAAGCTAGTTTTAGATGCAATAAGAGAATCTCTTGGTCGTCATCCAAAGGCTGACGGTTGGGCTGGTAGGATGGAGCTAGCTGCTGCAATTGATGCTCAGCCTTCTCCCCCCGCCAAGATTCAAGGATGGTAAAAGAAAGCTGGCTCTTGGATCCGTCACGAGACTTCTTCTCATAGTCTAGGGCCTCCCCTAGAGGGATAGGGTTTTGTCGTGAGCCTTTTTCCTTGGAAGGAGATTCATCTTGACTATTGTTGCCTGTGCTACTAGCGAGATCACTACTTTCGCTAGCCTGAATAAGAGTCAAAGGTTGACTCATAGCTAAAGCTACCAAAGCCACAAGAATTGCGAATTTTTGTTTCATATCCTATACCTCATTTCATAGAACTTGGCATTATTATAACAAAGTTGCCACTCATCTACAAGTCATTCTAAAAAAGACTAGAAAGTACTTACTCTCTAGTCAGACAATACTTAATTTATCCTTGGCGTCGTCTAATTTCAACTTGTTTGAGGTAAATAAGGCCAGCAGCTGCCGCTACAGCAGAGACACCCCCGAGTAGTAACCAATAGCTTTCATCCTCAGAAGCCGATGATGATATAGGCTCCGTACTCCCACTACTATTAGGTTCTGTTGAATCGCTAGACGCATTATAAGAACTCGCGCTTGAATGGGGAACTTGACTTGAACTCACACTTGCGTTTTCTTCTTTTTCTTCAATTGATTCACCACTTGCTTGTGTTCTTTGGGCCATCACGTTACCTTTTTCCACTAAGCTTGGTAATTCTCTACGAGGCCTTTGTTCCAGCGGACTAGGCGTTTCATCCTCATTAGGTGACGTTTGATTTGGATTTAGAAGAGGCTTGGGCTCCTCTAGATTTGGTTTAGGATCAGGTTGTGGTAATATAGGATCAATAGGAGATATTGGATCTAATGGAGGTTGTGGCTCCACTGGATCAGTAGGCAAATTAGGTTCAGTAGGTCCTGAAGGATCTAAAGGATTGTTAGGATCCGTTGGTTGGTTGGGCTCTGATACCTTGTTAGCTGTTAGAAAATTAAGTGTCAAGAAATATTGACTTTCTTGATTTTCGCTTACAATACGCGTCAAACCTAAGCCTAAAAGCGGCTTACGGCTAGACCTAGCACTGTCAACACTGAGCAAATAGCGCGCCGGCAGATAAGAATCTGCATGACTTTCAAATAACATTCCGATAATGCCCTGATAGATTGCGCCTTTTACTTGACCAAGATTCTTAGCTTCTGCAAAATTCGTCTTCATTGGCATCCAATATTGATACCAGGCACTATCGTAGGGGCCAAATAGTTCGTATTCCCATTGGCCATGATACCCTTGCTCATTTGCTTGCCAATTCTGTGATTGATAACGATCAGCCAATACTTGGCTGGCTTCTTGAAGAGAAGCATCAACTTGATAAGGCTGATGGCCCCATTTAGCACGCAAAGGATTGACTAAATCAGTCAGCCACTTTGCCAACTGCATCCTCTCTTTATCCTGCAGATTATCAATAGCCAGGGAAGTTTCGGAGTCTAGTTTACTTGGTAGATAGCCAGAATTTTGCTCTAAGCCGCGTTGACTAGCTTCTATCAAGTTTAGCTCATCTTTTAAGAGTTCCTCCTCAGTATAACCTTCAGGTAAAGTGATGGATGACCGAGTGTTTTGCTCAGATGACTGCGAATTGTCTGAATGTCCACTCTTATCTAATTGAATGGGCTTAGCAGGACTTGCTGAGATTTCAACCTGTAGATCGTCTGAAGACTCTTGGCTAGTGACAGATCCTTTCTCTTCTTGAGCGCTAACATGATGACCATGAGACGTCAGCCAAAGGAAGGATGCTACCGCAACGGACACAAGACCCACACTTAATTTACGGATAGCATAGCGGTTAATTCTGGATTTCATGGGGGTAACCTCCTCACTTATCGCTTCAGTATTCTGTGTCCTATTATAGCAATCTCTTGGCTCAAAACCTACCTTAAATCTGACTTAACACCCAAAATTTACCTTACTGTCATATTATTAACATTATGGACGAAATGAAAAAAGACAGCCTAAGCTGTCTTTTTCAAATTATATTTTACGACGCTTGAATACCAATAATGCGATCCCTGCTATAGCTGTCATAATGGCAGCTCCAAGCGCTAGCAGGTTAGAGCTCTCTCCAGTGTTTGGCAATGCCTGTTCTACTGGACTTTGACCATTGTCTTTTGGTGCCATTTCACTTGGCTTATTTGGATCACTAGCGTTGGCCTGACCAAGTCTATCAGCAGCAAGGTCACTTACTTGACTCGGTTGACTTGGAGTCGTTGGCTGACTCGGCTGACCTGGAGTCGTTGGCTGACTCGGTTGACTCGGAGTCGTTGGCTGACTCGGTTGGCTCGGAGTCGTTGGTTGACTCGGTTGGCTCGGAGTCGTTGGTTGACTCGGTTGGCTCGGAGTCGTTGGCTGACTCGGTTGACTCGGAGTCGTTGGTTGACTTGGTTGGCTTGGAGTCGGATCAGACGTATAATCATTACCTGGTGTGAACTCGCTAGATCCATCCTTTGGTGCAAACATGGTGTAATACTGAGTACCAAAAGATTTAGCATCGCTTGCACCCGCGCGGTTTGTTGAAATCCCTAAGTAAACATCGTGATTACCATAAGGATTTTCAAAAAGTAAGAAGTTTCTAGCATGCCCAAAATTAGCATGGCTATCATCGAAAAGCATCCAAACTGTTTGGTAGTGGAATTGCTTTTTAAGATCATCCATTGTTGTGGTATTTGGATTAATGGTTGCTAAGTTCTCCCCCCAACCATTGGCAACATTTGCTAAAGCTCGGGAAGTGGCATTCGTATCATGGCTCCTTGTCCATGCATACCAATTATCCTCTTTGTAGGCATTGGCAACTTTTTGCGCGGCATTGACAGAGCCTGCATTAACCTTATAGGGTTCTTTCCCGAATTGTTGGCGAATCGGATTAATCAGGTTGGCAACGAAGAGCGAAAGTTCTTTACGTTGTGCTTCCGTCAAGTTCGTAACATCAACGATTTCCTTCTTATCTGCTTCGTTAGATTTGTAAGTATTGAGAGCACGTCCAGGCTTAGCAATTGCGTCAATATGACTCGCACTATAGGCACCTGGTTCAAATAGACTTGGTGTAAAGCCTGGTGGCAAGATAATACGATTTTCAGCCGCACTATTTGCGTTGGCCAAAGGTTTTACTTCTTCTATCTGATTAGCTGCATTGGCAGCTGCCACTTGATTAGCAACTGTCGCTTCCGCTTCTTTAACGCTTGGTGCAGATTCTTCTGAGCTAGTGCTTGCTTCATCAACACTTGCCTTTGCTTCAGTAGCTTGTGAGCTTAAGTCCTCAGCTGATACTTCTTGCTTAGGTTCATCTTGTGATGCAAGTCCCTCAGATTCCTCCAACTTAGTTAAGTCAGATGCAACTGATTCCGCTTCTGTTTTAGGCAAATCTTTAGTGACGTCTAAATCAGTTTCAGGTGACTTATCAGCCTCAAGGGCTTTGGTGTCAACTTCTAAATCTGTTTTAAGATTATCTTCAGTTGGACTTGCCTCCTTCACTTGAGTAATCTCTGGTGAACTTGCCTTAGCGACTAAGGCTGATTGTTGGTTCAAGTCTGCTGCATTAACAACAGCATTCCCAGAGCCCAAGAACATCAAAGCAGCAACCGCAACTGAGGCAGTTCCCACTTTGAGCTTACGGATCGCATAGCGATAGACCGTATTGGTTAGCTTCATTTTAAAACCTCCAATAAATTTTAGTTATGCAAATATTATATCTAGTTTTTTCAGCCACCACAATGCTTCATGCCCTTAATTCATTTTACTGAAACATTCTTAACACCTGTAAAAAAAGCCTATAAATAGCGTTTAATCAAGGTTTTCAGACACTTAAATCAGTCTAAATGCCTATTTAATCTGTAACAAACAGACCTATGCATTGCAATAAATTTGCTTATACAAAAAAGGAGGTGAATAGCTATTTTTATAACAGATTTACGCCTATATAATTAGACATCTAACTAGATAAGCTAAATTTTTCAAACTCCTCCATTAACGAAATGTAATTTCAATAAGCTAACCTAGATGTTGTTCGAACATTTCTGTTGACTGAGTGATAAAATATTATGATATAAGATTAGCTATATAGATTGAATATTCACGTATCCTTTACTTAAGGGGTCCTGCATTTTATTACAATCAAGTTTCAAATTTGTAATTGTATACACAATATCGATTATAAAAAAGCGCCCGCATGGTGCGGGCGCTAATTCATCAAAAGAGACTTAATTGATCTGAGTCAGGCAAGCCATTAAGGACGCCTTGTTCACTTAGGTAATCAAGTATGGTCTTAGAGACCTTGCCACGTTTCTGCAAGTCTTCCTTAGACAAGAATGGGGCTTCCTGACGGGCCTTAATAATTTGTTGGGCCACGTTGGCACCCAAACCAGGTACGGCCCGGAAAGGTGGAATCAGGCTATTACCCTCAATAATAAAGCGATCAGCATCAGACTTCTCTAAACTGATCATCTGGAAGTTAAGGCCACGCTCCAACATCTCATTAGCCAATTCTAAGACCGTTAAGAGGTTCTTGTCCTTAACTGAAGCATCAAAGCCCTTATCATTGATTTCCCTGATACGGCGCTTAACCATTTCCTTCCCTTGGTGCATGGCCACAATGTCAAAGTCATCTGCCCGCACTGAGAAGTAAGCGGCATAGTACATAATAGGCATGTGAACCTTGAAGTAAGCAACCCGCAAGGCCATGAGGACATAGGCAGCCGCATGGGCTTTAGGGAACATATACTTAATCTTCAAACAGGAATCAATATACCATTCAGGCACCTTCTTGGCCCGCATTTCTGCCTGCCAATCCTCTGGAATCCCCTTCCCTTTACGGACGGACTCCATAATCTTGAAGGCCAAGCCGTCCTCTAAACCATAGTAAATCAGGGTGACCATAATATCGTCACGACAGCCAATTACCTTAGCAAGAGGCGCGATCTTGTTTTTAATTAACTCTTGGGCATTGCCTAGCCAAACGTCGGTCCCGTGGGAGAGCCCAGAAATTTGCAGTAGCTCGGCAAAGGTCGCTGGTTTGGATTCTTCCAACATACCTCGTACGAAGCCTGTTCCGAACTCTGGAATCCCTAGCGTTCCAGTTTTAGAGAAAATTTGCTCTGGTGTTACCCCTAGAACTTCGGGGCTGGAGAAGATCTTCATGACATCCGGATCGGTTGGTGGAATGGTCTTAGGATCTATCCCCGATAAGTCTTGCAACATACGAATAACGGTTGGATCATCGTGCCCTAGAATATCTAACTTGAGCACGTTATCGTGAATGGAATGGAAGTCGAAGTGGGTAGTCCGCCATTCAGCTGTCACTTCATCGGCAGGATATTGAATTGGCGTAAAATCATAAACATCCATATAGTCTGGAATAACAATAATCCCACCCGGATGCTGACCGGTCGTGCGTTTGACCCCTTCAATTCCTTTAGCTAGACGTTCCTTCTCAGCTTGTGGTAGGAATTGTTGGGCTACTTCTAGATAGCCTTTGACATAACCAAAAGCCGTTCGTTCCGCAACCGTCGAAATGGTTCCTGCCCGATAGACATAGTCCTCCCCAAAGAGTTCCTTAGTGTAGGCGTGGGCGCGCGGTTGATAGGCCCCAGAGAAGTTCAAATCAATATCGGGTACCTTGTCGCCATAGAAGCCAAGGAAGGTTTCGAATGGGATATCCTGTCCGTCTTTGTTTAGCGCGTGGCCACAGTGAGGACAGCCTTTGGCTGGTAGGTCATAACCCGAACCGACTGAACCATCCGCAATAAACTCTGAATATTGGCATTTTGGACAATAATAATGTGGAGCCAATGGGTTGACCTCGGTAATACCTGTCAAGGTCGCCACTAAGGAAGAACCCACCGATCCCCGGGAACCAACGAGATAACCGTCGGATACTGACTTGTGGACCAACTTCTGCGAAATCAGATAAATAACGGCAAACCCATTACCAATAATGGACTTGAGTTCCTTTTCAATCCGCTTCTCTACAATCTCAGGCAGAGGATCACCGTAGAGCTCTCTGGCTCGTTTATAGGAAAGTTCAGTAATCTCCTCGTTGGCGCCAGGAATATTTGGCGTATAGAGTTTGTCCTTGATAACCTCGACTTCTTCCACCATATCCGCAATCTTCTGAGGATTGGTGATGACAAGCTCATAGGCCTGGTCCCGTCCCATAAAGTCGAATTCTGCCATCATCTCATCTGTCGTGCGGAAATGAACAGGCGGTAGATGTAAGGTCCGATTGGCGTTAATCTTCATGGAACGCAAGAGAATTTCACGGTAAATAGCATCCTTAGGTTCCAAGTAGTGGACATCCCCTGTCGCCACTACTAGCTTGTTCTTGTCTTGACCCAGACGGACCATTTCTTTCATGATGGTTTCTAAGTCAGCTTCGCTACGAATTAATTCCGTCTCGATTAAGGGACCATAGACAGACTTAGGTTGTAACTCAATGTAATCATAGAAATCAACCAACTTCTCCGCTTCATCGTAGCCCTTTTGCATCATGGCGGTAAAGACTTCTCCATTGGAACAAGCTGTTCCAACTAAGAGATTGTCTCGATACTTGGTCAACAAACTGCGCGGAATACGGGGTTCACGGAAGAAGTATTGAACGTTGGAGGCTGAAATTAACTTAAAGAGGTCTTTAAGCCCTTCTTGGTTCTTAGCAATCAAGGTGGCATGGAAAGGTCGAGCCTGTTTATAGCTATCACCTTTCCCTACTTGTTCATTGAGCTGGTCATGACGGACCATGCCGTATTGTTCTTTGGCTTGATCCAATAGCTTGTAGCAGACATATCCAGTTGTCTCAGAGTCGTAAACGGCCCGGTGGTGTTGTTCTAAGGTCACACCATAATGCTTAGCCAAGATATTCAAACGATGAGACCGCATGTCAGGGTTAACCAAACGCGACAACTCTAGCGTATCAATAACGGGCTGATTAGGCACTGGCATGCCAAGACGCGCATAGGTCTTATTGAGGAAGCCCATATCGAAGCTAGCATTGTGAGCGACAAGAATGGTATCTTGGGAGAAATCAGCGAATCGCGCCATGACCTCTTCTTCTGGTGGTGCATCGGCTAACATAGCGTCCGTAATCCCGGTCAATTCGGTAATCATGGCCGACAAATGATAACCAGGATTGATAAAGGCTTCGAAAGTGTCGATAACCTCGCCATCCCGCATTTTAACCGCTGCTAACTCAATGATGCGGTCATAGACAGAAGACAGACCCGTGGTCTCTACGTCGAAGACCACATAGGTCGCCTGATCTAAGTCAATGGCTTGCGGGTTATAGGCAATAGGTTCACCGTCATTGACCACATTAGCTTCAATCCCGTAGAGAACCTTAATGCCATGCTTCTTACCTGCTGCATAGGCATCAGGAAAGGCCTGAGCGCCCGCATGGTCGGTAATGGCAATAGCCGAATGGCCCCAGGCAGCTGCTTGGGCAATCAAATCCCCTACCTTATTGGTGGCATCCATTTGACTCATATTAGAGTGCAAATGCAACTCAATCCGCTTAGCGCCGTCCACCCCTCGGTCTTGGCGTGAGGCCTTGGAGATTTTGCGAATACTACGCGGCGAGAAGTCCATCTCTCCCGTAAAGTTATCAGCCTTAAGGCTACCTTCCAGACGGACCCAATCCCCCTTCTTGAAGAGGCCAAAGGATTCCTTCTTAATGTTACGCCCTGCCATCAGTTTAGCCGTAATGGAGGAAGTATAGTCGGTCACCTTCATAATCATGAGCTGGGAACCTGAGCGGAGCTCGCGGACTTCATAGTCAAAAATATAACCTTCAATAATCTGATTAAAAGGATTGTCGTAGACTTCCTGAATCGAAATGGCTGGCATATCTGGGATGTCCTTACCAATTTGAGGAATATCGGTATTCTCTACGACCACCTTGCTTTGTTCTTGGCGTCGTTGTTCTAATTGAGCCAATTCTTGCCGCTCGCGCTCTACTTCAGAAGCCAGATGCTGCTGAGCTTGTAGCTTAGCTTGTTCACTTACCTGATCATCTACTAGGTAGACTAGTTGCCAGTCATTCAGTTGGTTTTGAGCTAGTTTGAGTTTGAAGGCTTGGTCATAGCGGGTTTTAACCACTTGGACCTGGTCTTCAGTGGCTAAACCTACTTGAATTTGGCCATCCTTGACCTGATAGGTAGCATTAGCTAATGCACGCTTAATAAAGCTCGATTCCTGGCCCATTACCCCTAGAATAGACTGCCAGTAATCTAGCATTTGGCTATCATCTAGGCTAGTCGGTGATTGATACTTCCACCAGACTTCTGTCTTGGCAATCCCCTCGAAGGCTAAACGCATATGGTGCATAAGGGCTTCATAGACGTGAGGATGGAGACGTTCTACCTGACTTAAGGTAAAATGCCATTCACCAGACTTAGCGTGAACCTTAACAGACTCTATCTGAGTCTGGGATAGTTCGGCCAGCATGTCTGCGTCTTGCAGCCCAATTTGGTCCAATAGATGTTCAAATAATTGGCGATTCTTGGCCATAAGTTCCCTCCGTCCACGGTGATTTGCATACCTTCTTATTATAGCATAAGCCCCCTCTAAAATCACCTGAGGTCACGCTAAAAAAGAGACCTACCCTGGGTAGATCTCTTATTCATCACTATTGTTGGAAGAGTCGGCTGATATCATTCCAGGTGACAGCCAGCATAAAGGCGACTAAGATTAGAGCCCCAATGATGGTTAAAACTCCTTCTTTTTCTTGGGATAGGGGCTTGCCCCGCACACCCTCAATGGCATTGAGAACAATCTTACCACCATCCAAGGCAGGAATTGGTAATAGGTTGAAGGCGCCAATATTAGCTGACAGCAAGCCGGTTAGGAACAGTACTGGCATGAAGCCCTCAGAGGCTGCTTTAGAGGTAATCTGAGCAATTGCCACAGGCCCACCGAACTGATTGAGGTTGAGGCCACGAAGGAAGATACCCACAATAGCGGCAGCTACACCCGTGATTTGAGACCAAGTTGCGGTGAAGCCATAAGCAATTTTAGCCCAGAGATCTTGAGTCTCTGGTTGCGCTACGCCAATCCGACCGATTGTTGCTTGTTCCACTTGGTCAGCCCGGATAGCAACTGGTAATGTCAAGTCTTGGTCGCCACGATGGACCGAGAAATCTACCGTTTGACCTGGCTTGGATTGAATGGCTTGCACCATTTGACGCCAGTTGGAAACCTTAGTTTGACCAATAGCATCAATCCGGTCACCTGCTTGCAGACCCGCTTGGGCTGCAGGAGAATCTGGTTCAATATAACCTAAGACATTGGCCTCAACCGGTACTCCACCTGGGCGGACAAAGGCCACCACAACAAAGATCAAAATAGAAAGAATAAAGTTATTCATAGGTCCCGCTACATTGGTCATGAACTTAGCCCATGGCTTAGCAGCTCCATAAGTGACTTGACGCGGTGCTACTTGGATACTAGACCCGTCTGCTTCAATGATGCGGGCCTTGTGGTCTACTTGATAGGTAACCAGATCTTGACTACCGAGCGGTAAGGCTGTAATGGTCATGGCATCCGTTAAATCCAACTGATCCACTTGAACTGGCACTTCGTCTTCAAGGGCTACTTTTGAGGTATTAATGCGGGTTACTAGCCCAGCTTCATTCAAGACAAGGCCTACTTGCATACCGGCTTGAACTGCATCCTGATCCTCCCCTAGCCCGGCTAGACGAACATAGCCTCCTAGGGGAATCATTCGAATGGTATAGAGGACCCCGTCCTTTCCCTGATGGCTGAAGAGCTTAGGCCCCATCCCAATGGCAAACTCGCGCACCAAGATACCAGCCTTACGGGCAAAGTAAAAATGGCCGAATTCGTGAATACTTACGATTACGGTAAAAACAAGTAAAAATACAATCAATGCTTGCATGGTCAACTTCCTTTATCTATTTCAATTCAAAAATTTGCTTAACTTAACCTCTTAAATATACCCTAATTAGGCCCATAATGCAAAAATAGTCAACCAGACTCCAAATCATAGAGTTTGGCTGACATGATTGCTATTTGAACCAGTTAAACCAGGTCATAAGAAAAAAGCTGGTAAAAAGGGTTGAGTCAAAACGGTCTAAGACCCCGCCATGGCCCGGCAAGAACTTACCGGAGTCCTTGACCCCAAAATGTCGCTTAAAGGCTGACTCTACCAAATCTCCTAGCTGACCTAAAACTGACAAGGCGATGGCTAGTAATATATAGTGTTCCGAACCACCTAAATGTGGATCAAAGAAGTAATTATAGAGCACTGCTATGACTACCGCACTGGCAATCCCCCCTAGCGAACCTTCGATGGTCTTATTAGGACTCAATTGAGGCGCCAGCTTATGCTTGCCCAAACGTCGACCAACGATATAAGCTCCGGAATCCGTTGCAAAAATAATAGCAAATTGGAAAATAACTAAGTCTAAACTAATTTGTCGTAACTCAATCAAGTAACGGAAACCATAGCCAATGTAGAGGGCACCAAAAATCAAAAGGGCTGCTTCTTCAATATTGAAGGTCTTGTACTCATAGACCGTCAGGACTAAAAGCAACATACAGCAAATATAGAAGAGATAAGTGAATTTCAGACCTGGAATCAAGGCAGATTGGTAGTTACTGGGTAGAATCATGAGGGCAACCGCAATGGTTGCAATGACCCCGACCAAGTTGAAGTATTCAATCTTCTTCATATTAGCTAATTCAAAGAGGGCCATAATCCCTAAAATTAAGAACATACCCGTAAAGACCTTGCCCCCAACCACCACAACCGGAATTAGGACGGCTAAGGCCGCTAGGGCGCTGATTACTCTTACTTTCATTCAGTATCCAACACCTTTCCAAATCGTCGTTGTCGGTTGGCATAGACCGCTAGGGCCTGGTCAAAATCGCCTTCATCAAAATCAGGCCATAGGCGTTCAGTGAAATAGAACTCACTATAAGCCGCCTGCCAGAGTAAGAAGTTGCTGAGACGCTCTTCACCACTAGTCCGAATAATCAAGTCTGGATTGGCTAAGGCCCCAAACTTGGCGGTTTCTAGATTTTGTCCAATTAAGTCAGGGGTGATGTCTTCCGGCTTCAAAGTCCCACCAGCTACTTGACGGGCTAAAGTCTGAACCGCATGACTAATTTCGTCTTGAGAGCCATAGTTGATGGCAAAGTTCAATATCAGGCCGGTACAATGAGCTGTATCGGCAATAGCTTGCTTGAGGACCTTGCGTGTCCCTTCAGGTAGGCCTTCCAAATCGCCAATAGTCTCTATCCGCACATTCTGTTCCAGTAATTCAGGCACAAACTTGGCAAAAAACTCCTTAGGCAACTTCATTAAGAAGCTGACTTCCTGTTCAGGTCGTTTCCAGTTCTCGGTTGAGAAGGCATAGACCGTCAGCATTTTAACGCCCAATTGATTGGCACGTTTGGTGATTTTCTTAATGGTATCGACACCTTTTTTGTGTCCTGCTACCCGAGGTAGGAAACGTTTCTTAGCCCATCGGCCATTTCCATCCATAATTAGCGCAACGTGCGCAGGCACCTTACTTAAGTCAGCCATGCCAAGCCCTCCTGTCTTCAAATTCCACTATATTATAACAAACTCTGACTCTGATTGAAACGATTTAAACTAAAAATCCCCTCTGAAACTATCAGAAGGGATTTGATCATTAAACAACTGATTCTTTTCTAAAGTTGGCCTGTTGCTCTCGATTTAAGAAATTGCCGGTCACCATGGTGGACTGGACCACGTTAATAAAGGCCTGGGAATCAACTGAAAGCACTGCTTGCTGCAAATCATAGAGTTCATGACGACTTAAGACTACCATTAGGACTTGCTTGGGTTCTTGCGAAAAGGCACCCTGCCCTTCTAACAAAGTAACGCCACGTATGACCCGTTCCTGAATGGCCTTAACCACTTGGTTAGGGTCTTGGCAAATTACAAAAGCAGTCAAACGTTGCTCACCTGTATGGATCGCATCAATGACTATCCCCGCAATAAAGATGGCAATGCAACTATAGAGAGCATATTCCCAACTATTAAGGAAGCCAGCTCCTACTATGACCAAACCATTGGTCAAAAAGGACATAAAGCCGACATTGCGACCTGTTTTCTTAGCAATCAAGAGGGCAATAATATCAAAGCCTCCACTGGACATACCAAACTTAATCAAGAGGCCGACCCCGATACCCGAAATCACCCCACCAGCGATTGCAGCTAACAAGGTATTATCGGTCACTTGTACAATCGGCACCCAGTTACTTACCAAGGTGGACAAGAAAATACTGGTCACGGTCAAGATAGAAAAGCGCCGTCCTAAATAGAGCCAACTCAAAATCATCAAGGGAATATTGAGAATGAAATAGAGATTACCAGCTGTTAAGAGATTTGCTAAGGGAGTATCCTTGAAGATGGCCAAGATAATTTGCGCCAAACCAGGCACGCCATTAGAAAAAATCAGATTCGGAACATAGAATAAGTTAAGGGCAACTGCAAAACAAAGGGCTGAAAGCCATAATACGACGCCGGACAGGATTCTTTGTCCTTGACTGGAGCGAACAAAAGACGTCAGCATGAAGTTTTACACCTCAGCAGAAGGACCTAAACCAGCAGTTAAGGCTTCTACCATATCCTTAGCGATAGCTGAACCATAGACAATCGTTTCATAGAGCGGTTGTGGATCCACGCTAGCGCGCATCAAGTTACGTTGGAAAATTTCCCCATCGCCCGCTAAATAAAGAGCAAAATAACCGGTACGGGTTTCATTTAATTCGTTAATCAATTCCAAGGCTTGCGCACGTTGCTTATAGTCTTTCAGCATATGAACATGGCGGTAGATGACTTGAGCATCACAATAAGGTAAATCTGAATTTTGAACGATGACTTCCACAATCAGGTCACGTACTGGGGTTACACCAAAACGGAAACGATAGAGATGGTGACCTCCCTCAATCTCCAAGTATTCAGCTGGTAGTTCTTTCTCAGCAATGAGTTTGTCGAAATTTTCCTTGATAATAGACATAGAGCTTCCTCCTCGATTTAACTTTCAATACTCTTATAGTGTACCACGTTTGCTAGGACTTTTCATCTGTAAGTAACGTGCCTAGATAAAGAAAAAGTCCACCCTAGGTGGACTTTGATTCTCTTGATTATTGACGAACCTTCATTTGGGCCATGATTTGCTGAACCTTCTTCTTAGATGGTTTTTGACCCATTGAAGCCATCATTTGCGTAATCATGCGCTCATCAATCGGTGGGTTTTCCTTAAAGTATTTCATCATGTAACGGCGCGCCATAAAGAAGCCACCAACAAATCCGCCGATTAAGGCGACTACGACAATGATTAACCAAATCCATGTTTGCACTGCCTTCTCCTCACTTTCTTTTCATGTTACTCTTCTATTTTACACAACTTTCCGTCAAAAGCCTAGTCTAATCTTCTAAATGACGGTTATGAATTTTCTTTTCTTTTTGAATCTGTTTGAGTTTGTCAGGAGTCACATCGGTCCCCTCTTGGTCGACAATCTTCATACCTTCAATATGATTGCGCATGCCATGGCGCAAGCTAGCCAAATACTCTTGACGCAAAGTGGCCTGTTCTTGGGCTTCTTCAGGTGTCAGACCTTGACTTTTCTTCTTACGCGCGAGGACATTAATACGCTCAATTTTTTCTGGTGATAACATTGGATACCTCCACGAACATTCGTTTGCATTTTGGACAATAGGTGTGCTATAATAAGCTTAAGATATAAGGAAGGTGAGGACATGACGACATTATCCACTAAACAATTAACCATACTCTCATGTATCCATGAGGCTATTGAAGCCAACGGCTATCCCCCTACAGTTCGAGAAATCGGTGCAGCAGTAGGACTTGCTTCTACTTCAACTGTTCACGGCCATCTAGCACGCCTAGAACGGGCTGGTTACATTATTCGTGACGCCAGCAAGACACGGGCCATCGAACTTTCTCCCCTAGCTCAGGAAGCCTTAGGTATCCAACCCCAACAAATTCCCTTGCTAGGTCAAGTTGCTGCCGGTGCCCCTATTCTGGCCATCGAACATGCCACAGATTACTACCCTATACCACCTGGATTAGAGCGCTATGAACCTAGCGAACTCTTCATGCTAGAAATTAAGGGTGAGTCTATGGTTAATATTGGCATTCTAGATGGGGACTACATCACGGTCCGCCGTCAAGCAAGCGCCAATAATGGTGATGTCGTGGTTGCCATGACCGAGGATAATGAAGCCACCTGTAAGACCTTCTTCAAGAAGTCCGATCACGTCATCCTACGGCCAGAAAACGACCACATGGACGATATCATTTTGCCTCAGGTGACCATCCTAGGTAAGGTTGTCTCCCTCTACCGTTATTTCTAAGTCTCTTATAGCCATGCCCTCAGTCTAAGACTGGGGGCATATTTTTCTTTTCTCTTAGTATTGCATTAAAGCCTTGTAGTCATAGCCTGCTAATTTTTCTTTCCCGTTTAAGTCAACGAGTTCAATTAAGAAGGCACAGCCAACGACAACGCCGCCTAATTTTTCAACTAGGTCGATAGAGGCTTTAATGGTCCCACCTGTTGCCAAGAGGTCATCGGTAATGAGGACACGTTGGCCTGGTTTAATAGCATCTTCATGCATAGTTAAAGTCGCGGTACCATACTCCAATTCATAGTCTACATCGACCGTTGGGCGTGGTAATTTGCCTTTCTTACGAACTGGGGCAAAACCAATCTCTAATTCATAAGCAACTGGGCAGCCTACGATAAAGCCACGCGCTTCTGGACCTACAATCACATCTACTTGTAATTCACGAGCGTAGTCCACTAATTGTTTAACAGATTCGTGGTAAGCTGGACCGTCTGCCATGAGAGGGGTAATATCACGGAAAACAATGCCTTCTTTTGGATAGTCCATGACTTTAGCAATATAATTCTTCAATTCCATTATGAGTTAACTCCTAATTCTTTTTACATATTCTTTTATTTGGCCGAGGGTGGCAAAGACTAAGGCTTCCTCGCTGAACATAGCAGCTTGATAAGCCCGGTAGGCAGCAGTTTCTTCCAAGTTAGTGTTCTGATGGCGACTCGCCTCTTGGACTGCCACTTGCCCCTCTTCAATTGACACAAAACCTGCTTCATAGAAGACATGAAACATTAATTTGAGTTGAACTGGATTAATGGCCAGTCCTTGGCTGATTTCTGCTAACCTAGCCCGCAAATTGAAGGGCTCCTGGCTGACTAACCAGCGATAGAGTTTAGCAAAGTCAGCCCTTTGCGGCAGACCTGCCAAATACTTAGATTCTTGGGCGTAAAGCACCAAGTAAAAGGTCTGCCAGTCCTGATTAAGTACCAAGTGGTCGAAATCCGCCATTTGCTTGGGTGGTTCTAAGAGCACCAGGCCTTGATAATGGGTAAGATTGGCTTCTTGTGCTTCTTGATAGGTCATGAGAGCAGAAGCGGTCTGAAGTCTGGAACTGACTTGGGCCTTGACTGCTTGACGCTGACAAAGATAGACCACTTGATCCAGTTGCCAGAGGCGGCCTTGTTGACCGCTGGCTCGCCAATCGTACCAGGCGGCACCTGAGACCCCAAGATCAGACAGAAGCAATTGAGGGCTGACCCGATTCTGCCATTTGTTTAAGTCCAAATGACCTACGGCCGTCAGACTATCTCCCACTTGGCGATCTCGCATACGATCTGCAAAGTCAAAGCCAATAGCATTAAGCTCTTGACCATCCTGTCCTAGGACTAGCTTAGCATGCTGGCCATTAGTCCCTATCAAGCGCACTTGGTTGAGCTTTGCCTCCTCAAAGGCAAAGACTGGCTTATCATTATCCATACCGAAGGGACCCAGTAACTGGACTTCTTGGATAAAATCAGTCCCTACTTCCGAAAGTTTCAAGGACAAATCAATGGTCAAGGGTGCTTTTCTAGGCTCACTTGCTGATTGAGCTTGAGCCTTGGCATGCAGGGCTGTGACAAAGTCTTGCCATTGATCTTGATTAACTGTCATACCTGCCGCCTGAGCATGTCCACCATATTGGGCCAGATGCTCCTTAATATCTGTCAACCAGTCAAAGAGATGGACAGCTTCTGTCGAACGTCCACTCCCTTTGTATTGGCCTTTATCTGCCTGATACTGGAAGATTAGGGCTGGACGTTGGTAGTGTTCGCTCAAGCGACCGGCCACAATCCCAACAACCCCAGCTGGCCAACTAGGGTCTGACTCAATAATTATAGGAGGAATTGGTCCCTGTCCCAGTCTTTGGCTAACCTGATCCATAATATTAGCTACCAAGTCCTTACGTTCTTGGTTTTTTTCATTAATTAACGCTAATAGTTCTTGGGCTTCTTCCTCATCCTGGGTTTTAAGCAGTTCCAATGCGGGAGTCGGGTCTCCCAAACGGCCAATAGCATTGAGCCGAGGTCCGATGGTAAAACCAATCGTGTCAGCCGTCATGTTTTCCATATCGACTTGATCTTCTTCAAGCAGTAAGCGCAAGCCAATGCGCATGGTATCACGCATGAGCTGGAGTCCGCTCAGGACAATGGTCCGGTTCTCATCACGAAGGGAGACCACGTCACTGACTGTCCCAATGGCAGCTAATTCCACTAGTTCCGTTGGCACCTCGCCTAATAAGGCAGTTGCCAACTTCAAGGCCACCCCTGCTCCACTCAAATCCGGGAAGGGATAATGGCCTTGTGGATGTCTGGGATGAACCACAGCATAAGCTGAAGGCAAGGTGGCTTGGACCTCATGATGGTCCGTCACAATAACATCCACACCAGCCTGCATAGCCCATTCGATGGCTTCAAAACCTGCCACCCCATTATCGCAAGTTAAAATCAACTGAACGCCTTGCGCCACAAAGTCCTGGTAGCGAGTCAAATTAGGCCCATAGCCATCCACCAAGCGATTGGGGACATAGTAAATGACCCGGGCACCTAACATCTCCAAGGTCTCATAGAGAATCAAGGTTGAGGTTATGCCGTCAGCATCATAGTCCCCGTAAATTAAGATGACTTCTTGGTCCTCAATGGCTGCTTGGATTCTTTCCACAGCGCGATCCATGTCATGAAGGAGGAAGGCATCGTGGAAGGTTTGGGGCATCTGATTAGTCGCATCCTTGATTTCTTCTAAAGTCTCAAGTCCACGCGCCAAACATAGCCGCAGAAAAGTGTCACTATAGCCTAAACCGGCTTGCTGCCATTCGGCCACCTTGTCTTGCCAATTGTCTGGCAAGCTGCGGTAGTGCCACTCATAGTGTGTCAAGTTCATGCTCTACCCCCTCGAAACCTGAGGATCCTCATCATCTTGCAAACTCTCTTCAAATTCATCCACACTGTCTTCAAGTTCTTGAGCTGATTGGTCCAAATCAGCCTCTAAATCACTGGTCTCTTCTTGCGATTGGCTTTGAGACTGGGCTTCAAGCTGTGTCTTCAAATCAGCTAAGGCTTCTTGAAGACTAGCAATTTCTTGATTCTTTTCTTCAAGATTGGCCTGATATTGGGCTTCTAATTCCGCCTTCGTCGTCTCAAAAGTAGACTGTTCTTTGCTGAGGGCTTCGCGTTCCTTATTTAGGTTCTTAATGGCTGTACGATTAGCCATGTGACTGGATAAAGAGGACAAGAAACCAATTAATAAACCGAACAAAATCGAAATCAATAAGACTAAGACCATCGGCATTTGAGTTTGGAAGAACAAGAAAGTGACCTGCACATTATTGACGTTTTGTAGAGCGAATACTACCACTAGAATAACGGCACAGACACCTAAGATTAATTTCCATTGTTGACGCATAGGCTATTCCTCCTTCAAATTAAACAAGCGGGCAGCTAAAAAATCACCGACTTGTGGGCATAAGTGATAGAGTTTTGAGGCAAAGGCTAACTGCCAAGGCAGATTCAATTCTCGTTTGACTTGCTTGCGTTTCATATTGGCTACAATGCGACCAGCCAACTCATCTGCTTCAAGACTGAAGGCCTCGACTACTTGGGCATAGGCTAGCATTTGCGGTGAGCGGTCGAAGAAGGCTGTCTGAACAGGGCCTGGGTTAATAGTGGAGACTTGAATAGCTGTCTCATAGAGTTCCAGTCTCAAGGCGTCAGCATAAGCGATAATAGCCGCCTTAGACGCTGCATAAGCGCTAGTCATAGCGGTCGGGATTTTCCCTGCAATAGACCCTACTAAGTGAATTTGACCTAGCCCACCTTGGTTTAACTGCTGGATGGCCACCAACTGGCTCAAGTACATCATGCCGAAGACATTGACTTGGAACATATCCACTACTTGCTGAGGTTGATTTTCCGAGAAGGCTTGGAAGTCTCCATAACCCGCATTACTGAAGAGAATATCAATACGACCAAATGCTTCAAGTGTAGCTGCCACTAATGCCTCAATAGCTTGAGGCTGAGACATATCCGTTACTTGGACCAGAATCTCTGTCCCCCACCGCCCTTCAAGTTCCTGTGCAATGGCCCGCAGGCGGTCTTGACGTCTGGCAGCCAATACTAACTTACAGCCTTCTTGGGCCAATTGGCGGGCCACAGCTTGGCCAATACCACTGGTTGCACCGGTGATAATTACGACTTGCTTATCTAAGTTTCTTGACATGAGCTATCTCCTCCTATCACATCAAACTCATCAAAGTCATAAACCAATTTCGCTCCTTCAAAAATACGGCGCGCTTGGTCTTCTAATTGCTTGGCCTCTCTTCCCATATAGCGGGCGCTAATATGGGTTAGATAGAGGGCTTTGACATTACTTGCCTGGGCCACTTGAGCGGCCTGACGGCTAGTCGAATGGTGATAGGACGCAGCCATTCGAGCTTCATTTTCTTCAAAGGTACATTCGTGTACTAAAGCATCCGCATCTTGAGCCAGTTCTTGAATAGCATCACAGGTCTTGGTATCTCCCAAGATGGTGACTACTCTTCCCTCTCTGGCTGGCGCTAGAAAATCCTGTCCGTTAAGGACGGTGCCGTCAGCTAAGGTGACAGTCTCACCGCGTTTAAGGTGACCAAAAATCGGGCCATTAGGAATCTGATACTGAGCCAAGCGATCTACTAAGAGCTCGCCACTGGTTCTTGGCTCCATGATTCGGTAGCCAAAGCTTAGAATACCATGGTTGAGTGCTTGATAATCAACTAGCCAGCCCTTACCTAAATCCAAACGCCCTCCTTTAGGTGACAGTTCGACGATTTCTAAAGGATATAAGAGGCGCGATTTAGACAAGCGTAAGGCTGATTCGACAAAATCCTTAATACCCGGTGGCCCGTAAAGGGTCAAGGGCTGATCGCCCCCTTGGAAGGAACGCGAGCTAAGGAAACCAGGCAGACCAAAGATGTGGTCGCCATGTAGGTGGGTAATAAAAATCTTAGTGATTTTGCGAGGTTTGAGGGAGGTTTCTAAAATTTGATGCTGGGTGGCTTCACCACAATCAAATAACCAAACCTCATTGAGTTCATCAAGGAGTTTGAGGGCTAGAGCACTCACATTACGATTGCGGCTTGGGACACCCGCCCCAGTACCTAAAAATAATAACTTCATGCTCATTTCCTTTCTGTTAGACTTGCCAATCCTTTAGCGATTTTGCGAAATCTGATTGGCAACGAATTTAGCAAATTCCAAGGCGCCGGTTGGGTTTGGATGGATACCATCCTCATAGTACCAATTATCGTGGCCCTTAGCAAAGGTTCGCCAGTCAATCACTTTGACATTGGAGAAGCGATTAGCTGCAGCGAAGAGACGATTATTGGCATCTTCTACCCAGACCTTATCAACCGAGGAAGTTACAAAGTACTGCTCCCGGTCCGTCCCAATGGCATTAATATAGTCATTAAGCTGACCGTCGGTAAAGGTCCCATTAGAACCTAAGACCGTCACTACAGTTCCCTTGAGTTTACCAGAGGCCTTGAGGCTATTGATCACTTCGTTACTTTGGTAAAGCTGCCGACCAATCTGGCCATCAACGATTGCCTTAGGAAAGACTTCTTTGATCTTGTCAGCCGAAGCCAATAAGATGGAGTCCCCCACAAAGGTTACTTCAAGGGCATTGGCTTGTAGGAGTTCTTGGCGGTTTAGGCCTTCAATATTATTAATAACCTTGGTTTCCTGACTTTCAGGCTCCTTGGTCTCCTCCACCAATTTTTGGTTAGATTCGATGACCGTTGCTAGCTCATCGGCAGCCTTGTTCTTCTGTTCTGGCGTAATGGCCAAAGCCACTAAACCAATGGTTGAAACTAAGAGATAGCTAATCGCTAGTGTCTTAATGCCCCATAGGCTAGCCCGGTGTTGAATGAGGTAACGCACCCGCGCTTGGGTTTGTTTCCAGTTGAAATCCTGACCAAACGGCAAGATTAAGCGACGACGTTCAAAGAGCTGATAGGAGATTTCCGCCATCAGCATAATCAGTAAGAACTGAACACCGACTGAAATCCAAATATTATGGAAGCCATTCAAACGGTCTGGAATGACTAAGTGAATCGGATAAAACCATAGGTAGTAGGATAAGCTGCGTTTACCGAAGAAGGTAAAGATTGGCAGACTTAAGAGCTTATGTAACCAAGTAGAGGGATGGAGACTGACAATGACAAAAACCATGGACAGTAAAGTGAATAGCAGCATACCAAAACGATAGGCAAAGGGTTGAGTCCCATACATAAAGAGCAACATAAAAGTCATCAAAATGACACTGGCAATCCCAATCCCATTAAAGACTTGTTGCTGACGCTTGGATATGACTTTTGGCTTCAAATGCACTGGGAAGAGATAACCTAATACCCCACCAAAGGTAAAGGCAAAGGCCCGCGTCAACAAATCATAATATATCCGACTCGGATCCTGACCATCTTGGTAGAGATAACCTAGAAGCACTGCCGAAGCAATGGATAGAGCCACCAACATAATGGCAGCAGTAGCCGGATTGCGATGCCAAGAATAGACTACTTTGACCACAAAAGGCGTTAAGAGAATCAGCTGGGCGTAGATGGAAATGTACCACAGATGGGTAAAGGCACTAGGATTAGCCGCCTGGACAAAGTAGGATTGGTTGGACAAAATCTGATAGTAGTTGTTAACGAAGAAAAGACTAGAGAAGCCCATATTACGCAAATTATAGAAATAATCTGGCGCAAACAAGGCAATATAGGCTGCTACCAGCAAGACCATAAACAAGGTCGGAAAGAAAATCCGTTCCAGCCTGGATTTGAGGTAGGATTTAATCGAGACTGATTTTCTTAGCGTAGGAGCCGTATAGAAATGACGGAAGGCGAAGAAACCTGCCACCATTAAGAAGGCATTAACGGCTAGGAAGCCCCCAGGCAAGATGTGTTGGAAGAAATAATAGGTCAGAATTAAGAGGATTAAGACCCCACGATAGCCGTCGAAAAAGGCCAAACGAGGACTTTTACTAGATGTTTTATCGGTCATGCACATCCCCTCCCCTTAATCCATGAATTCAAACTGATAGCCGGCTAAATCGACTAAATCACCGGATTCGGCCCCTGCTTCACGCAAGGCTTGGTCCACACCCATGGAACGTAATTGGCGGGCAAAACGTGCCACGCTCTCATCGTGGGCCATATTGGTCATGGCATAGAGTTTTTCAATCTTAGCCCCTGACAATTGCCAGTAACCGGCATCGAGCTTGGTTAAAGTGAATGGCACTTCCTCTTCCAATTGGTAGTGCACTTCTTCTGGCTCTTCCTCGAATAAAGGTATAAAGTCAGAATTTTGGACCAAGTCATAGGTAAAGGCCAAGAGTGGCTTGAGCCCCTTGGCTTGCCAAGCAGATACTTCAAAAATAGCTGGTAAGTCTAAGCCTTCTTTTTGGCAATAGTCTTCTAGCTTCTGCTTGAAGCTAGGCAAATTTTCTTGGGCCTGGCTCTGATCCATCTTGTTGGCCACAATGACCATAGGACGTAAGAGTAATTTCTCGTGATAAGAAGCTAGCTCGTGCATGATATCGAGGTAATCTTGGAAGGGATCCCGTTCATGAGTCGCTGCCATGTCAATGACATGCAACAAGACTTTGGTCCGCTCAATGTGGCGCAGAAAGTGAATCCCCAAGCCAACCCCTTGAGAGGCGCCTTCAATCAGACCTGGCATATCGGCTACGATAAATTCCTGGTCGTAATTGAGTTTGACCACACCCAGGTTAGGGGTTAAGGTTGTAAATTGATAGTCTGCGATTTTAGGTTTGGCATTACTAATGACAGACAAGAGGGTCGATTTCCCTACACTTGGGTAACCTACCAAGCCTACATCGGCCAGAACTTTGAGCTCTAATTGCAGGTCCGCTTCTTCACCTGGTTCACCATTTTCGGCGATGGAAGGAGCTGGATTCTTATGGGTAGCGAATTTAATATTGCCACGTCCCCCACGACCGCCCTTAGCAACCACACATTCCTGGCCTTGCTCTACTAGGTCGGCTAGCAATTTATCGGTCGCAGCATCGCGGATGATGGTACCAGGTGGAACTGACACAATCAAGTCTTCCGCAGCCTTACCATACATGCCTTTGCTCATACCATTTTCGCCGTTCTTGGCCTTAAAGTGACGATTATAACGGAAATCCATAAGGGTCCGCAGGCCTTCATCCACTCGGAAGATGACACTGCCACCTCGACCGCCGTCACCGCCGGCCGGCCCGCCATCTGGGACATACTTTTCGCGTCGGAAGGCCACCATTCCGTCGCCGCCCTTACCGGCTTTGACTGTGACCCTTGCACGATCTAAAAAGGTCGACATTGAAAGCACTCCTTTCTCTAACTCATCTAGCTGAGTCTTAAAATTTATTAATCAATAAGCGTGAATCAAAGAGTTCCAAGACAGCCTCTGTCAGCACCTTGAGCGTAGCCAAACGGTTAGCTCGAATGGTTTCATCGTCGGCATTAACCTTGTTGTCATCGAAGTAGGCTTCAATCACCGGTACTAGGTTATCCAGATACATATAGAGGGCATCAACTGAAATCTTGTATTGGTCAATTTTAGCAGCGGCTTCAAGAAGCTTAGCCTCAGAATCAGTTTGGGCTAGGTCTAAGTTAAGCTCAGCCTCTTCTTGAACTTTAGCTCCCAGATTGACCACCCGGGTAATGGCTTCTAAGAAGCGTTTGTAGGCCGTTGGGTTCTTATCCTTGTGGGTCTTGAGGAAATGCGCCACATAGTCGGCCTTGCCAACTTCTAAGTGCTTAGCCGCCCCAATCCCTTGGATTTGGTCCATATCGACTGATTGGTTACGTAAATGCACAGCGACCCGCGCCCAGACAAAGTCTGTAAGCTGCTTCAAAAGCTCTTGGTCGCCCTCATGAGCTTCCACTAACTGCTTAAAGACTGGTAACAAGTCCAATTCCCAACCACGATCTAAGAGGATTTCCACAATCCCCATGGCCGTACGACGAAGGGCGTAAGGGTCGTTAGAACCTGTTGGGATTAAGCCAACCTTGAAGTATTGGAACAAGGTGTCAAGCTTATCAGCCAGGGCCAAGAGTGCACCAGCATCTTGGTTTGGCAATGCGCCACCGCTAGTAGTTGGCAGGTATTGGGTCCCGATAGCTTGGGCAACCAAGGCCTCTTCACCGTAATGGCGGGCGTAGATTTCACCGATTTGTCCTTGGAGTTCGTCGAACTCACCGACCACTTGGGTCATGAGGTCAAACTTGTAGATTTGGCTAGCCCGTAAGGCTGCCTCATAAGACGCTTGATCTAAGTTTAGGTCACCTTGTAATTGGCTAATTAAGGCGCCGACGCGAGTTTGCTTGTCAGCCAAAGTTCCTAACTTAAAGTGTTCATTAACGTTAGCCAGTTTATCGACAAAGAAGTTCAAGTCATGTTTGAGGTCTTCTTGATAGAAGAATAAGGCATCTTCCAAGCGAGCCCGCAAGACTTTTTGGTTACCTTTGACGACGTTGGCTAGGTGCTGATCATTCCCGTTACGTACTGAAATGAAGACAGGCAAGAGCTCACCTTTAGCATCCAAGGCATAGAAGTAACGTTGGTGATCACGCATAGCCGTAATCAAGACACAGTGTGGCACTGATAAGTATTTTTCTTCAAAGTCGCCATAGAAGACGGTTGGCCATTCGACAATGGCAGTCACTTCTTCTAGCAAATCTTCATCGACTGGTACTTGCCAGCCTTGAGCAGAAGCTAAATCAGCCAATTGTTGACGGATATTAGCCCGACGTTCTTCAAAGTCTACTAGGACATGTTGCTCACGCAAAGCCTCTACATAGTCTGTGGCCTTTGCCAAGGTCACATCATGGCCTAAGAAACGATGGCCACGAGAGATACGGTCTGATTTTACGCCAACAAACTCTAAAGGCACCAATTCTTGGTCTAGGAGGGCCACAATCCAGTGAACAGGACGAATGAATGGGGTCTCATAGTCATGCCAAGTCATAGTAACTGGGAAGGTCATGGCCTCCAAGACACGATTAAGTCCTGACAAGACTTGGTCAGCAGTCTGACCAGGTATATGCTTGTTAACGAAGATATAGTCTTCGCCTTTGATGCTTTCTACAATCACATCTTCTTGGCTAGCACCTTGGCCTTTGATGAAGCCAAGAGCCGCCTTGGTCCAATTACCTTCCGCGTCTTTGGCAATTTTAAGGGATGGGCCTTTTGCCTTAGTGGACACATCTTGGCTACGCTCAGCCAAGCCATGGACTAGGACCGCCAAACGACGTGGCGTAGCATAGGCGCTGAGGCTCTCGTAAGCTAAGCGCTCTTCTGCTAAGAAATCAGCCACCCGTTTTTCTAATTGTTGTGATAAATCTAAGAGGAAGCGTGCAGGAATTTCTTCCATGCCAATTTCAAGTAAAAATTCTGCCATGGTCTAGGCCTCGCTTTCTGATTTTTTAAGAAGTGGGAAGCCAAGGGCTTCACGTTCAGCCACAAAGGCTTGGGCAACAGAACGCGCCATCTTACGAATGCGACCTAAGTAGCCGGCACGGTCTGACACGGAAATCATGCCCCGCGCATCGAGTAAGTTGAAGGTATGGCTACACTTGAGGATGTAGTCATAGGCTGGATGAACCAGACCTAAGTCAATCAATTTAAGTGCTTCTTGTTCAAACTCGGTAAACAAGGTGAAGAGCAAGTCGCTATTGCTTTGTTCGAAGGCATAAACGGAGTGCTCACGTTCAGGTTGACGGAAGATATCGCCATACTTGACGCCTTCCACCCACTCCAGTTCATAGACATCTTCAACGTCTAGGATATACATAGCCAAACGCTCTAGACCATAAGTAATCTCGCTCGTCACTGGATGGCACTTAAGCCCCCCTACTTGTTGGAAGTAGGTAAATTGGGTAATTTCCATCCCATCAATCCACACTTCCCAACCTAAGCCGGCACAGCCTAGGGAAGGATTCTCCCAGTTATCTTCAACGAAACGAATATCATGTTCCAAAGGATCAATCCCGATGGCTTCTAAACTCTCTAGATAGAGCTCTTGCACATTCAGGGGCGATGGCTTCATGACGACTTGCAGTTGGTGGTGTTGGAAGAGGCGGTTAGGGTTCTCCCCGTAACGACCATCTGCTGGACGTCTGGAAGGTTCGACGTAGCAGGCATTCCAGGGTTCTGGGCCAATGGCACGTAAGAAGGTGTAAGGGCTCATAGTCCCTGCCCCTTTCTCCGTATCATAGCTTTGTAAAACCAGACAGCCTTGCTTAGCCCAGAATTGCTGTAAGGTCATGATAATATCTTGCATGGTTTTCTTCTTCATGATGCTTCCTCCTTTATAGCGGGGACGGCAAACCCCTGGCGACAAATAAAAAGTCCCTATGGTAATCCACTGATCACCATAGGGACGAAGATAACTTCGCGGTTCCACCCTATTTCTAGTTACATTGAACTAGCGCTTCATTTATGCCTATGAGTGACTTAAAAACTACCATCGATTTGCTCTGGCTTCCACCGTCCCAGAGTCGCTAGGCTATCTTCTTATAATTGCGCTTTTAATCCCTTTTATTATAGGGCATGACGGCCTTTAAGTCAAGCAAAGTCGCGCTTTTAATGACCAATAGGCGTCCTGTTTTTTTGATCAAACAGGACGCCTATCAGGCTGAGTTATCTTGCTTATTCTAAGAAGTCTTTCAATTGTTTGGAGCGACTTGGATGGCGGAGTTTGCGCAAGGCTTTGGCCTCAATCTGACGGATCCGCTCACGAGTCACACCGAAGACTTTCCCTACTTGTTCTAGGGTCCGAATGTTACCATCGTCTAAACCAAAGCGCAGACGTAAGACATTCTCTTCGCGGTCGGTCAAGGTATCCAAGACATCTTCCAATTGCTCCCGCAATAAAGCCGAAGAAGTGAAGACTTCTGGGCTCATTGCCCCTTCATCTTCGATGAAGTCGCCTAAATGAGAGTCGTCCTCTTCCCCGATTGGTGTTTCTAAGGAAACAGGCTCTTGGGCAATCTTGAGGATTTCACGCACTTTTTCAGTTGGCAGGTCCATTTCCGCCCCGATTTCTTCAGGTGTTGGTTCGCGACCTAAATCTTGCAGTAGCTGTCTTTGGACCCGAACCAGCTTGTTAATGGTCTCTACCATATGAACTGGAATCCGGATAGTACGGGCTTGGTCTGCGATAGCACGAGTAATAGCCTGACGAATCCACCAGGTAGCATAAGTAGAGAACTTAAAGCCCTTGGTGTGGTCGAACTTTTCAACGGCCTTCATCAAGCCCATGTTGCCTTCCTGAATTAAATCTAGGAACTGCATGCCTCGGCCAACATAACGTTTGGCAATGGAAACCACTAAACGTAGGTTGGCTTCAGCCAGTTCTTGCTTAGCGATGTCGTCACCGCCTTGGATACGAACGGCCAGGTTGATTTCTTCCTCGGCACTTAAGAGAGGGACATTCCCAATCTCCTTAAGGTACATACGGACAGGGTCACTAACCTTGAGCTTGGAAGTCGCAGTTTTAGATTCAGCCGCTAAATCAGCCTGCAATTGTTCTTCTTCACGGACCATTTGTTGCTTGGTTGGTCCTCCATCATCACCGACAACAGAAACCCCATTATCTTCGACGATTTGAATTAAGGTATCAATCCCGTCAGCATCTAGTCCATAAGGGCTCGCAATTTTTTCCGTTAATTCGTCATAGTGGACTTGTCCTTCTGACTTTTTAGCCAGAATAAGGGCTTGGACCGCCTCTAGATAGGGTGAGGTCATGTCTTGATTTGGAGTTAACTTTAGATCTTTTTCTTCAGCCATATAAGAACCTCCTAGTTTTTCTTTAATTGCCGGCTTAAGCGCAGTATTTCAACCAAGTATTCATTCATCTTGGTCTTATCCCCACGTATTTGGGCTTGTTTTAGTTTGTTTTGTAGCTCCTTAAGCTGAATCTCAGTAAAGGCAGCATCAATGGTTTTGACGCAATCTTGCATGGCCTGCTCCGAATAATCGGTTTGGGCATAATCCCAAATCAGATTGGCCAAGTATTGTTGCTCATCAGGGCTGGCTTCCACATCTAAGATACCGGTCAGAGGCAGTCGGCCTCCTTTTTCATAATAGAAGTGTTCCAGCTGATAATAAATAGCTTGAGCGCTTGGATGGACAAAGAGCAGAGGCTGCTCTAACCCTTCAATAAACTGCCAAGCTGGCTCATTAAAAATTAGATTAGACAGGATGTAACGCTCGCAATGATAGGCCTTAAGCGACTTGATTTGGTCATCTAATGCCCCTGGCTTAGCTTGGACTGGATTAGAAGGAAGTGCCTGATCCGAGAATCCCGAAGATTGGGCCTTATCCCACTTGTCAGGTGAATCTTGCTTAGGTCTATCGCTCTCCTTAGCCTCTTCCTTGCGATGGCGATAGGAAACTTGAGCCAGTTGCTCTTCCAACATGGCCAAGTCTAAACCAAATTCCTCGGCTAAAGCCTGCAAGCGCATGGTTCGCTCGATTGGCGAAGGTAACTGGGCAACTAAGTCTAGAAGTCGATTGATATAGAGCGCTCGCTGTTCAAGGTCTGCTAACTGGTATTCCTGTTGAAGATAATGCTTGAGGAATTCATAACGCGGAATAGCCTGGTTAATCAGCGACTTGAAGCTATCAGCCCCACGGGACTTAATCCACTCGTCAGGGTCCATCTTACCAGGAATGGAAACAGCCTTAATGGTATGACGCGGTAAAGTTAGGCTTAATTCAAAAGCCCGAGCAGTTGCCTTTTGACCTGCAGCATCGCCATCAAAGACAAAAATAATTTCCTGAGTCACCTTGCCTAACTGACCAAGGTGCTGACTGGTCAAGCTAGTCCCCATGGTCGCCACAGCCTGCGGGAAGCCGGCCTGGCTCAGGGCAATCACATCCAGATAACCTTCGCAGATTAGAACCTGGTTGAGACGGCGAATATGTGGCCGAGCTTGAGCAAAATGATAAATCAAGGATGATTTATGGAAAATATCGGTCTCGGGAGAGTTGACGTATTTGGCAACTTTTGGGTCATCGCCAGGATTGGCTTGGTAGATACGCCCGGAAAAGGCGACCGTCCTACCTTGGCGGTCCTCCAAGGGAAAGATAATCCGACCATGGAAACGATCCATCAAACCTTGGCTAGCTTCATAGAAAATCCCTGATTGCAGCATTTCTTCATGGTTAAAACCCGCTTCCGTCAGGTACTGAATCAGCAACTGAGGATTATCAGGCGCTAGTCCCAAATGAAAGTCTGCCAGTGTTTCTTCCTTAAGCTCACGTTGCTTTAAGTAAGCATAGGCTGCCTCCCCTGCTACCGTTTGAGTTAGGTAGAAGTGATAGAAGTCACGGGCTTTTTCATGTAAATCAAGCAAACGTTGATGGGGCTGACTGACAGCCTGTCCCGTCTCAAAATAGCGACTATCGAGGGCAATATTGGAAAGTTCAGCTACCTTCTTAACTGCTTCTGGAAAACTAATTCCTTCCATTTCCTGCAGAAAGCCAAAGACATTGCCCCCTCTACCACAGGAAAAACACTTATAAATCTGCTTGTCCGGGCTAACCGAGAAGGATGGATTGTTGTCTTCGTGGAAGGGACAAGAGCAAGTATAGTTATTACCGCGCTTGGTCAGGGCGACATATTGGTTGATAATGGCCACGATATCGGCTTCTTTTTTTACCGATTCGATAATTTCATTAGGAATACCAGCCATCTGACGCCCTCCCTTACTGAACTACTTTAAACAGAGTTGTTGCGGGGCTTAGCCCGATAGAGACAGTAAGCACCCAATAAGAATTGAATAATGATGGCGAAGAGCCCCTTGAGCGAGTCACCTGTCATCTGCGCGACCAAGGCCAAGATGGTGGTCCCTAGTACGGAAGAAAATTTACCAAAGATATTATAGAAACCAAAGAATTGGTTAGTCTTTTGCTTAGGAATCAACTGGCCAAAGTAAGAACGACTCAGCGCCTGAATGCCACCTTGGGCAGTCCCTACTAAGATAGCCAAAATCAAGAAATCCCGGAAACCAGACAAGCCTAGTGCAAAGACACAGATGACCACATAGGTCCCAATGCCGACGAAGAGTAAAGTGCGGCTGCCAAAACGTTTAGCTAAGGCTCCATAGGCCAGTGATGACGGAAAGGCCACAACCTGAACCACTAGGAGAATAATAATTAATTGGTTAGCAGGCAAGCCCAAATCGCTACCCACAGAGGTCGCCATTTTGATAATGGTCCCTACCCCGTCAATATAGAGGAAGTAACCCACTAAGAACCATAAAATGGTTGGATAGTGTTTGAGCTCTCCCACTGTTTCCTTAAGTGAGCGCAAGGTGGACTTAACCAAACCATCGTGGTGTTCAATGTAGGAGACTTGCTTAACATGACGCCAATATGGCACCGTAAAAACAAACCACCAAATGGCCGTAATTAAGAAGCCAACATTGACTAGATCACGCGATGACAGCCAACCAGACACTTGCAAAGCAAAGAAAATCAGAAAGGCAAAGACACTGCCAATATAACCATAGGCATAACCTGCTGAACTGACCATATCCAAACGTTGTTCAGTGGTCACATCCATAATGGAAGAGTCGTAAAAGACATTGGATAAGGAGAAGCCAATAGCAGATAAGGTATAAACCACCAAGAGATAGAGCCAGGCATTTGGCCCAGCAAAAATCATGGCCAATACACTCCCGACCCCAAGCAGGGTCCCGAAGGTAAAGAGCGGTCCCCGTACGCCTTTGTAGTCAGCACTGGTCCCCAAGAAAGGCGACATGACGGCCACCACAATGGTGGACAGGGAGTTGGCGTAACCCAGATAGGCTGTGGAAGTGGCCGGTGCCATGCTCACACTATCCGTGACCGCCTTATAGAAAATAGGAAAAATAGCGGCTGTAATCATCAAAGAATAGACGGAGTTAGCCCAGTCTTGGAGAATCCAAGCCCACTCCTTCTTCGTATAGCCTGAGAGAAATTTCTTCATAGCAAGCCTCCCTAGTCTTGAATTTGGGCTTCAATGACGTCCCAGATATCTTGCGCGCCATAACCCGTTTCGGCTGAGAATGGGAAGAGCGCATCGACCGTCGGCAAATCTAGAGCCTTCTTATACATGGATAAATGCTTATTCCATTGGCTCTTCTTAATCTTATCCACCTTGGTCAAGATGATGGCATAAGGAATCTCTGCTTCATCAGCAAAATCCTTCATGGCCTTATCTAACTCGGTTGGCTCATGGCGGAAATCCATCAAGAGAAAGAGCACGCGAACATTGTCCCGATTAAGGAGATAATGTTCAATCATCTTGCCCCACTCTGCTCGCGCTGTTTTGGAGACCCGAGCATAGCCATAGCCAGGCACATCGACAAATCGGAAAGTCTGATTAATGTCATAGAAATTAAGGGTTTGGGTCTTACCAGGTTGGCTGGATGTACGCGCCAAACCCTTTCGACCAATCATTTTATTAATGAAAGAAGACTTGCCCACATTAGAGCGACCCGCTAGGGCTACTTCAGGCAAGGCATCTTGTGGATATTGCTTTGGACTGACAGCACTAATGACTAATTCTGCCTGACTTACCTTCATGAAGCAGTCTCCTTTTGTGGTTTCATACGTTTGTTGTGCTTGTTGTAATAAAATGGTTGATGGCTGCCTAAAACGGTATCTTCCGTAATCACAATACGGCTGATATTTTCGTCACTTGGCACGATGAACATAATATCCAACATAACGGACTCCAAGATAGAACGGAGGCCACGTGCGCCAGTATTGCGTTCAATGGCCTGCTTGGCAATGGCAATCAGGGCCTTTTCCTTGAATTCTAGCTCTACACCATCAATTTGGAAGAGGCGTTGATATTGTTTAACCAAGGCATTCTTAGGTTCTGTTAAGATACGAACCAAGTCATCCTGGGTTAACTTCTCTAACATGGCCATAACAGGCAAACGCCCAATAAACTCTGGAATCAAACCAAACTTCAAGAGGTCTTCTGACGTGACTTGTTGCATAAGCGACTTGGATTGATCCAACTTGCCATTGCTGCTACCAAAACCAATGACCTTGCTACCTAAGCGTTCCTTGACGATGGTCTCAATGCCATCAAAGGCGCCCCCTACAATAAAGAGAATTTGCGAGGTATCCAGTTGGATGAACTCTTGGTTAGGATGTTTACGGCCACCCTTAGGTGGGATGTTGGCAATTGTCCCTTCCAAAATCTTGAGCAAGGCTTGTTGGACCCCTTCCCCACTGACATCGCGGGTAATGGAGACATTCTCACTCTTGCGGGCAATCTTGTCGATTTCATCGACATAGATAATGCCGTGTTGAGCTTTTTCAATATCATAGTCTGCTGCTTGAACCAACTTGAGTAGGATGTTTTCCACATCTTCCCCCACATAGCCGGCTTCAGTTAGGCTAGTTGCATCAGCAATCGCAAAAGGCACGTTCAGTAATTTGGCCAAGGACTGAGCCAGAAAAGTCTTCCCGGAACCCGTTGGCCCAATCAGACAGATATTGCTCTTTTGCAATTCAATATCCGCTTCATGTGTTGCAATGCTAGCGTTAATACGTTTGTAGTGGTTGTAGACGGCAACTGCCAAGGATTTCTTGGCTTCAGTCTGGCCGATGACATATTGATTAAGATGGGCCATGATTTCAGCAGGTTTGAGGACGCTCACGCCACTAAAACCTTCAGAATCACTGACCATATCTTGACGAATGATTTCCTCGCATAAGCCCACACATTCATCACAAATATAGACATCTGGCCCCGCTATAATCTTATTGACTTCATCTTGGGACTTGCCACAGAACGAGCAATAGTAGCCGCCATGATTCCCGGTATGGTTACTGGTCATGGTAATCGATCCTTCCTCTAACGTACATAATGAGGGATGCAGATAGTCATCGTTGAACATAAGACTCTCGCAACCCTCATTTATAGTTATTCTAATAGGTTTATTTTATTATTTTTCTACCGCAGAATCAACAATTAAGCTCATTGCCTTCTTCATACGGATGTCAGCAGTTAACATATCAGTTGACACAAATTGTTTGACTTGGTCAGCAGACATGTTGTATTGAGATGCCAAGTCAGCAACTTCAGCGTCGATTTCAGCATCCGTTACTTGAATGTCTTCAGCCTTGACAATTGCTTCTAATACTAAGTTAGTCTTAGTACGTAATTCTGCTTCTTCAGCGAATTGAGCACGTAAGCCTTCAGCGTTAGTCCCTGTAATTTGGAAGTATAAGTCTTCATTAATGCCTTGACGTTTCAAGTTGTTGGTGAAGTGAGATACTTGACGGTTGATTTCGTCTTCTACCATTACTTCTGGTAATTCAACGATTTCAGCGTTCTTAACCGCTTGACGTAAAGCTAAGTCTTCTACAACTTCCTTAGCAGCAGCTTTTTTAGACTCTTCTAATTGAACGCGGATTTTGTTTTCTAATTCAGCTAAGCTTTCAACTTCTGAATCCACGTCTTTAGCGAATTCGTCATCTAATTCAGGTAATTCTTTAGCTTTTACTTCGTGAACTGTTACTTTGAAGACAGCGTCTTGACCTTTGAGGTTTTCTGCATGGTAAGCTTCTGGGAAGGTTACTTTCACTTCCACTTGGTCACCTGCTTTAGTCCCTACTAATTGATCTTCAAAACCTGGGATGAAGCTGTTAGAACCAAGTTCTAATGAGTGGTTTTCACCCTTACCGCCTTCAAATGCTTGGTCACCCAAGAAACCTTCGAAGTCGATGACAACCGTATCGCCTAATTCAGCTGCGCCTTCTTTAACAACGAGCTCAGCCAAACCTAAACGACGAGATTCTAATTCGTCTTTGACATCTTGATCAGATACTTGACGGTCTTGAGCTTCTACCTCTAAGCCCTTGTAGTCGCCTAATTTAACTTCTGGTTTTAAGACAACTTCAGCTTTCAATACCCAAGGTTGACCTGCTTCGAGTTTTTCGATATCAATCTTTGGTTCAGTCACTACGTCTAATTCAGCCTCTTGGATGGCTTTAGATAAATGAACTGGTAAGAGAGCGTTTAAAGCATCTTCGTAAAGCGCTGCTTCCCCGTACACATTGTTGAAGATTTGACGTGGCACTTTCCCCTTACGGAAGCCAGGTACTGACAAACGTTTTTGTACCTTCTTGAATGCTGTGTCTAAAGCTTTCTTCACATCTTCTACTGGAATTTCAAAGGTTAATACCCCTGTATTTGTTGCTTGTTTTTCGAATTTCGCTACCATGTAACTTTCCTCCATAGCTTCTTGTTTATTTACACACTCCACAATTTTAACTGAAAGCATCCAATTTGTAAACAGATTTACCCTATTTTTACTGACTTTTCCTCAGATTTGACTCAAGTAAGTGAGGCCACCTATTTTCTCTAGCTATTCCACGTAAGGAAGTAAGTAGCCATAGCCCTTACTTTCCATCTGATCCTTAGGAATGAAGGTGATGGAAGCTGAGTTAATACAATAGCGGAGGCCACCCTTGTCCTTAGGCCCATCATCAAAGACATGTCCCAAATGAGAGTTACCAGAACGTGACCGGACTTCAATCCGTCTCATGTTAAAGCTGGTGTCTTCCTTATAGCGGGCTACATCCGCTGAGATTGGCTTGGTAAAGCTAGGCCAGCCACACCCCGAGTCATACTTATCCTTAGAGGAGAAGAGTGGCTCCCCAGTAGCGACATCCACATAGATACCTGGCTCCTTATTATCCCAATATTGGTTGGAGAAGGCCTGCTCGGTGTTATTTTCCTGGGTCACAGCGTATTGGGCAGGGCTCAATTTTTCCTTCAGTTCTTGATCACTTGGTTTGGGATAGAGGTTGGCATCAATCAAGGGATCCTGTGCCTTCTTGAGATCGATGTGGCAGTATCCGTTAGGATGTTTGGTCAAATAGTCTTGATGTTCTTCCTCAGCCTTAACATAGTTCTTAAGAGGCTCCAATTCAACCTTGAGTTCTTGGCCCAGTTCATCCGCCTTTTCCTTCATTACTGCTTGGGCAACGGCCTTATCCTCTTGGCTTTCATAATAAATACCCGTCCGATATTGTCGGCCCTCATCATTGCCTTGCTTATTAAGAGAGAGCGGATCTACAACCCGGAAGTAATAGAGCAAGAGTTGACGCACATCTAGTTTACTGGCATCATAGGTGATTTTAACCGTTTCGGCGTGGTCAGTCTGACCGATTAAGGTATAGTTGGTGATATCTGACGTCCCATTGGCATAGCCAGATTCCACATCTAGCACCCCGTCAATTTGCTCAAAATAAGCTTCTAGGCCCCAGAAGCAGCCACCCGCTAGATAGAGGGTTCTGAGGTTCTCGGCTTTAACTTCTTCCTTGCTTGAAGTACTAGAAGAACTAGTCGCATTTGCCGCAAGGGCGGCTTCTACCCGGCTTTCGATATTTTGGGTGGTCAGGCCAGAATGAGAGGTCCGCCACCAGACAAGCGTAATTACCCCTAGAACCGCAATTAAGCCGGTTAATAAATAACGTTTATCCATTATAGTTTCCTTCTTTCAGATTTTAAGAATCTTCCTTAGTCCATGCTAGCCAATTGGTCTAAGACACTTTGCCGATCCATATGACCTAGTTGTACCTTAACTAGTTCCCCCTTGGAATTGATAAAGGCCGAAGTTGGGTAAGCAACAACACCTAATTGCTTCATAAAGTCACCCGACTGATCCACTAAAACCGGTAGATGCGTATAATCTAAGCCGGAAAACCACTTGGTAAAATCAGCCAGGGGCTTTTCATTTCGAATTTCAGGTGCCACCATGGATAAGACGACCACATCATTTCCTTGATTGCTTTCATCAGCTAAGGCGTCGACATCCTTGAGTCCTGCCAAGCAGATGGAACACCAGGATGCCCAGAATTTGATGTAAACTTTTTTGCCTTGTAAATCCTCTAGCTTATAAGTCTTGCCATGAATATCTTGAAAGGTCCCGCTTAAGCTTTGCCCTGCTTCTTGCTTTTGAGAAGAAGCGGTTGTTTGGGCGGTGCTAGATGCTTGCTTGGCATTGTTTGCCTCCTGTTGAGGTTGGCAGGCCGCTAAACAGCCCGAACTTAAACTAACTAATCCTAAGACTTGCCAAAATTTACGCGTAAAATGTGACATATTTTTTTCCTCTTTTTCCTAGATTTTGTTGAACATTACTAGAATGCCGACCAGAATAATCAGGACAGCCCCGACCCGTTTGATCAGCATCATGTGCTTTTTGGCTACATTCAGCCATTTGACTAAGGATGAAGATAGAATAGCCAAGAGTAAAAATGGCACTGACAGACCCAAAGCATAGACGAAGAGCAAGCTACCACCATACCAAGCACTGGCCCCTGTGGTGGTCACTAAGGCCAAGACAGAACTCAAGACTGGCCCGACACAAGGCGTCCAACCAAAGCTAAAGCTCAGTCCCAAGAGAAAGCTTCGCGTTAATTCCCCAGCATTCTTAGCCTCCATCTGGACGGTCTTTTGGCGACTAAGCCATGGAATCTCCACTAATTCCAGCTGATAAATCCCCATCAGCACGATAATAGTCCCTAGTACAAGGCGGGTATAGTGCCCATAAACGATCTGTCCTAAGAGACTGGCCCCAAAACCTAACATGAAGAAAATCAGTGAAATGCCTGACATGAAAGCCAGAACCTTCAAAACTGGCAAGAGATAAAAACTATAGTTACCAATTTTTACCTTCTTGTCCCCAGTTTCCCCCATAAAGGTTCCCATATACAAAGGAAACAATGGCAAAACACATGGCGATAAGAAGGACAGAATTCCCGCCCCAAAGACTGTTAAATAATAAGATATGGACATAAAACCCCTCCTGCGAATAATTACATCCTTATTATACGTCCTAATTGCTAGATTATCATTTATTTTGATTGGGAAAACTGACTTACTTAAAAATAGTGCCTATTTATGAACTTTTTGTGTAATTTCAGGGCACTTATAGCGAAATACTAGGCGGGAGGGGCTTGCTTCTAGTATAATAAGGTGAAGGAGTGAGTGGAATGGTTAAATATCCAGCTGGTTCAGCCCGGCGAAGCGCCATTAATAAGCCAGCAGGGCCAAGCCTAGATCCAGTTCAAGCTAGGGCCATGCAAGATCTCAAGGCAGCTAAAAAGCCTACCCAGTATGGTAGCCGGGGCATGTCCTTGGAAGATCGTATTAATCAATCCAACCAATACTACCTCAGCCACAATCTGGCGGTAATCCACAAGAAACCGACGCCGATTCAAGTCGTCAAAGTGGATTTTCCGCGTCGTAGCGCTGCCCGGATTACCGAGGCCTACTATCGCCAAGCCTCGACAACAGACTACAACGGCCTCTATTTAGGTCGCTATCTGGATTTTGAAGCTAAGGAAACGACTAATAAAACTAGTTTCCCACTGGCTAACTTACCAGACCATCAGATTGAACACATGCGACAATGCCACCAACAAGGCGGTATCGTCTTTCTCATCATTAGTTTCAAAGTGCATGACAAGGTCTATCTACTTCCCTTCCCAGCTCTCAATCAGTGGTTGGAAAGTCAGAAGCGTAAGAGCTTGCCACTCACTTACCTGGAAAGCCATGGCTACCTCTGCCAACAAGGGGTCTTTCCTATGATTGATTATTTAGCAGCTGTGGATCTCTGGCTCCAAGCTCACTAGTTTGACAAGAAAGGAGGGATTGACTTGGTAACTGGAAGTCGTCTCGAACGCAAGAAATATCAAGCCTCCCAACAAGAATCTACGCCTCTTGATTCCTCTGAGAATCAAGGCCGACAAAAGAAGAAAGGTAAAAAAGCTGGTAAGAAACCCCGTTGGCGCCGTATCCTTAAATTCTGCCTGATTGCCTTCTTCAGCCTCTTTATTCTAGCGGTTGCCTCAGGTGCCGCCATCTTTATCTACTACTCCTCTTCTGCCCCACAAATCACGGAAGCAGATTTGGTCGGTCAGATGCCAAGTAAAATCTATGACCAAAAAGGCAACCTAATCAAGGAGTTAGGTAATCAGAGCCGTGACCTGATGCAGGCCAATGAAATTCCTGAAAACCTAAAAAATGCCGTGATTGCAATTGAAGACGGTCGTTTCTATAGTCACAACGGGATTGACCCCATTCGGATTGCAGGTGCCTTTGTCCGCAATATCCGTAGAGGTCGAATTTCCGAAGGTGGCTCGACCATTACCCAGCAATTAGTCAAGAACTCGGTCTTCTCGACGGACTTTAAGGACCAAACCTTAAAACGTAAGGTTCAAGAAGCCTGGCTAGCCATGCAACTAGAGCGCGAGTATACCAAGGACCAAATACTGACCTTCTATCTCAACAAGCTCTTCTATTCTAATAATACCTACGGTGCCAAGACGGCTGCCCGCCTCTTCTTCGGCAAGGAACTCAGTCAGTTAACAGTAGGTGAAGCGGCCCTCTTAGCAGGGATTCCACAAGCCCCGTCCTCTTACGACCCCTATTCTTTCCCAGAAGCTGCCCAAGAGCGTCGCGATACCGTCCTGAGCGTCATGTTACGACGCAAATTGATTAGTCAGGCCCAATACGACGAGGCAGTCGCCCAATCCGTCAGCTCCATGCTCAAACCCTTGGATCAAAACACCATGGATAATACCGATATGGTCTTAGATTCCTACTTGGATGTGGTAGCCAAGGAAGTGAAGGACAAAATGAATCTGGATATCTTCACCGACGGTGTGGAAGTCTATACTAACCTCAACTGGGATGCCCAAAAACAAGCCTATGACTTGGTTAACAATGATCCTTCCCTTTTCCCAAATGATAAGATGCAGACGGCTATTTCCATTGTGGATGTTACCAACGGCCAGCTCCAAGCTGTCATTGGCGGTCGTAAGCAGAACGTCTACCTTGGTCTCAACCGGGCCAACACACTTAACCGCAGTGTCGGCTCAACCATGAAACCACTGGCTGACTATGGGCCTGCCTTCGAGTACCTCAACTACTCGACTGGGACCACCGTGGTCGATGAGCCTTATACCTATAAAAATGGTGGCGAGCTCCAAAACTTTGACTTTGAATATAAGGGCAAGATGACTCTACGTGAAGCCTTAGCTGGATCGCGCAATATCCCTGCCCTCAAGATGCTGCATGCAGTAGGCATGGACAATGCCTATGCCTTCCTACAAAAACTCAACATTAACATCAGTAATAATGGCAAAAAAGAGTTAGTTGAGGCCAATGCCATTGGTGGGGAAGTCTCCCCTATCCAGCTTTCAGCAGCCTACGCAGCTATTGCCAACTATGGTGAATACCATGCCCCTTATGCAGTACGTCGTGTCGTAACCTCTGCTGGGACCGTGCGCGACTTCGATTCACCGGGTTCTCGTGCCATGAAAGATTCTACCGCCTATATGCTGACCGATATCCTCAAAGGGGTACCAGGCGAATTCGCAGCAGCAGCCAAACTAGACGGCATCCCTAACGCAGGTAAGACCGGGACAACCAACTATACAGCTGAGCAACTTAGCCAATTAGGTCTGGATGCTAGCACCTACGCCGCACCAGATGGTTGGTTTGCTGGTTTCACTACCAAGTATGCCATGGTTACCTGGGTCGGTTACGATAACCCCTATGAAGCCGGTAATTATCTGACCCTGGAGCAAACCCGCCTTCCTCAAAAAATCTATGCCAAACTCATGACCTCGCTTATGGCTAACCAAAGCAAGGCTGACTGGACCATGCCAAGTAGCTTGGTCAAGGCTGATATTGAGAAATATACGGAACCCTTGCTACTCCCTGGACCATACACACCACGGGAAATGATTTCCTCCGAGCTATTCATTAAGGGGTCGGAACCTAAGGAACAATCCCTCAACTATGGCCGCCATATTGCTGCTCCTACTGGATTCGACGCTAACTACAACCAACAAACGCGTACCATTCACGCCACTTGGGGACCATTAACTGGTTCCGGCACCTTTGAGTTATCCGTCAACGGGACAGTGGTCTACCAAGGGACAGGTACAAGCTTTGATATTCCTGCCCATGAAATCCAGGATTACGTCTTACGACTGAGAATTGTGGATGGTAACAGTAGTTCCGATACGCTAGTAATCACTGTGAGTCTCAAGTCCGAGTCTAGCTCTTCAAGTAGCCAACCAAATCCGAATGAGCAAGGAGAAAATAACCCGCAATCACCTAACAACCGGGGCAACCAACCTAACCAGCCGGGTCAACCGGGTCAGCCTAACCAACCAGGCCAGAACGGTAACCAACCAGGTAACCAAAATCAACCTGGTCAAAATGGTAACACGGGACAACCTTAGCGAGAGCTTATATAAATACCCCATCACCTCTTGGTGATGGGGTATTTTCTTATGACTTAAGGTTTGGCTGCCTTAGCCAGTTCAGGATCTACCAAAAACTGAATCAGAGATGGGGCCTGCTGATTGAGATGGCGGAAACTATAGCGATTGACATGCGTGATAGCTGTATCTTCTGCCGTCAAACTCCATAGGTAGAAGCCTTCAAGCTCTAGACTGGCCTTGTTGACCACATAATCCACCCCATAGACGGCATCCCCCTCGCGCTTAAGGTTAGAGATATCGATGGCGCCTGCCAATTTAGCTAGGCCATCGTAGTCATTCTCAAAGGTCAAACGATAGGTTGTCGCTGTGGCATTTGCTGGGTCATTGATTGGTTGGCCAGCTTCATCGGTTGGATTAAAGGTTTGGATCTGATCAGAATGATCAATCAAGGACTGCACTGCTAAATAATAGAAGTCGATTGGCTCCACCCTTTCCTCTTTAAGGCTGCCATCCTCTGCCTTGCTATAGCGCTTTTGACCGAGTTGGTAGAGATAGCCTTTGATTTGCTTGTCCTGGATAGTCCCAATGGCTTGTGCCAGGACCTGACCATTTTGGCTATTGGTCAGATAAAGCAAATTACTATCTTGGTCGCCTGCTTGACGTCCTTCTGTCACTTCGTAAGTACTAATAGCCTGAGTTGGATTGGCCGCCTTAAAAGCTTCTAACCACTGGCCTTCTGCTACTTCTAAGGGACTTGCTTGTGCCTCTAAATCAGGCTTAAGGCTATCCTTAGTCACAGATTCCTCTGGGACTTTGGTGGTGCTCTTGGCTTGATAGACATGGCTGGATTCCCCATCTGTTACGGTCAGCTTAAGAGCAGCCTCAAGCATCTGACCGGTCTCACTGTCAACTAGGTAAGTCAAGTCTGCTTGATAAGTTGCTTGAGCTGAGAAACTTTCAGGCAAATCCAGCAGGCCAACTAGGCCCTGGATCAAGTCAGGGTTGGTCACTGTCCTATTAATCCGCCATTGACCTTCAGGTGCCTCAGAATCTAGCTTTGAGTTGTCATCTCCCTCAATTAGGAGTTTGGCCCAATAGAGGTAGCTCATGGAGTTCTTGGTATTGTCGTTTTGACTCCAGGCCGCATGAGGCGAGGCCACATAATGATGCTCCCCGTCGAAGTAAAACTCCAAGTCATAGTGGGCATCCTTGACCGTGGTCACGGTCTTAGTACGATAGGCCTTAAGTGCACCTGCTTCATAAAATTGTTGGCTGTCAGCGGTTGATTGCCAGTCTCCTCCTTCTTGATTAAGCCAAGTGTTAACTTGAACAGCACTCAATTTCTCGTAAAATTCGTGCACCTTATTGAGGGCTTGATAACGTTGACGCGTCGCTTCATCAAGCGAAGACTGACTAGTAGCTGACTCGGGTGGACCATAGAGGGCGTCCCCACCCTGCGCAGCGTCGCGCGGCTTAGCTTGGCAGGCTGTCAAAAGACAAGCCAGACTAAGCAAGGAAATGATGGTGGATTTTTTCATGTAATAATAAAACTCGCTTTCTAAACTTAAGCCTTTTGGCCTTTTTCACTCTTCCAGAGAGAATAAGACCGCTTGAAGGCATGGATAACCCCTTTGTCACTAGTTGATAGAACGGTCGCCTGGTAGAAGGTCAGGGCCAACCAGAAGGAAAAGACCATAAAGGCAAAACAGCCAAGTAGGCAAAGAACAATCTCCAAATTTGACACCGTCTCTGTAGCTAGACGAACCGGCATGACAAATGGAGAAGTAAATGGCACCCAAGAGCCGATGACCACAACAGGTGAATTAGGTTGTTGGAGACCATAGACGGCAATATAGAAACCAATGATGGTAGTGAAGATGACCGGCTGAATGGACTTTTGGACATCCTCTAGCCGTGTAGCGATGGATCCTAGCAGAACGGATAGAATCATGTAGGCCAACATCCCCATCAAAGCAAAGACTAGACTTAGACCAAAGCTAGGCAAAATCCCTAGCAAGAGCGGTTTGAATGGCTCTAGGTAGCTAAAAATACTGGAGACGCCGGTCAAGAAGTAAAAGCCAATCCCCAAGATTAGGTAAATACCAATTTGGGTAGCCATTATCAGTGAAGCACCTAGAATCTTACCTAATAAATGTTGTTTGGCAGGAATGGAGGATAGGATAATTTCCATGACCCGGTTGCCCTTCTCCAAGGCCACTTCCTGAGCAAAAATTGAACTGTAAGCTAAAATCAACATATAGGATAGCATAATGGCCACAAAGGCAGCCCCCATGCGGGCCATGACTTGAAGGGACCTAGCATCCTCTTCTGAATAGGTCCCGTCCTTGCTTTCCTTAAGATTAATCTTACCTATTGTCACCTTACTGGAACGAATGGTGGCAATTTGCTGACCATTTAGGTTAAGACTTTGACCTATTTTGCTGAGTTGATAGCGATTGAGGCTTTCAGCCAAATCAGACAAGGTCAGGCTATGGGCGGTAGACTTTTGGTAATAAGTAGCTTGCACGCGCCCATTGTCTTCTTTGACCACTAAATAGCCGTTAACCCCTTTTTGATTAAGAGATTGGCGAGCACTGGCTTCATCATCATAATAGGCCAACTTATAAGTCAAATTATCCTGGGCCAAACTATCTTTTAAGCCCTGATCTTGACTGACAATCGCGATGGTCTCATTGGCATGACTCGATTCATCATTGGCAATAAAGTAGCCGATCAAGGCAGAAACCCCCATGATAATAAAGGGCGCAAAAACCATAAAGAAGAAACCCCAACTCTTGACATTTTTGCGATAGACTTCCTTGGCGATAATCCATAATTTACTCATGGTCTGACACCTCTACTTTCAACTTGAAAATCTCGTCTAAGGTTGGCGGTTGTTGACTAAATTGGGCAATATACTTCCCTTGTGTCACCGCGTCAAAAATGGCATGACCAGCGGACTCATCGCTTAGAATCAGATGATAGCGATGACCGGTTAGGTGACGGACCTGTTTAACGCCTGGCAGGGCTTCAAGTTGGGCTTGATTCCAGTCAGGACTTTCTATGAAGATACGGGTCCGGCCAAAGGATTCTTTGACCTGGTCAACCGTTCCTGATAGAACCTGTTTGCCATAGTGAATCATCACCAAATGGTCACAAATTTCCTCTACGTTATTCATATTATGGCTAGAGAAGATAATGGAAGAACCCTTAGCCTTCAGTTCTAGAATGCCCTGTTTGAGTAAGTCCGCATTAACTGGGTCTAGGCCTGAAAATGGCTCATCCAGAATCATGAGTTTTGGCTCATGAATTAAGGTAGCGATCAGCTGCACTTTCTGTTGGTTACCCTTGGACAGGCTCTTAATTTTATCGCTTCTTTTACCTCTTACATCGAATTTTTCCATCCAATAATCAATTTTTTCAAGAACTTGGGCCTTCTTCATGCCCCGCAATGCTGCAAAGAAAACGATCTGATCTTCGATGGTCATCTTATCATACAAGCCACGTTCTTCTGGCAAATAGCCTACCGTATCATAGACTTGGCTACTCATGGGTTGACCTTGCCACTCAATAGAGGCACCAGGTTCTAAATTCAAAAAATTGAGAATCATCCGGAAAATCGTGGTCTTACCTGACCCGTTCTGACCAATAATCCCCATAATACTACCTGGCTCCACCCTAAAGGAGACATCATTGACAGCACATAAGTCGCCAAAGTGCTTAACTAAATGCTTAACTTCTAACACAAAAAACACCCACTCTCTACAGGTTTTTGCATAATAATGTTTACGTATTCAGTATAGCACTTTAGCTATTGGCATACAAGATTAGCTCATCTTTTTGAATGGCTAAGCTCACTTTTGGGATAAGTGGATTAAGGGGCTTCTAGAACCGTTTGCCAGCCATCCCAGCCCCAATCACTCCACTCATAGCGGATGGCGCCATGATAGGGAGTTGCAAAATAGGGAATCCCCCTATTACTTAGTTTAGCTAGGGTATCAGGATGAGGGTGGTGATAGGTGTTGTGGACTCCAGCAGACAACAAGGCTAACTTAGGCTGCAGGTGGTTGAGCAAGACCTCTGAACTGCTAAAGCGACTGCCATGGTGGGCGCATTTGAGAATATCGGCCTGAATGTCAGGGAAACGTTCAATCAAGGCCTGCTCATAATCGCCCGACATATCACCTAAATTTAGCAAACGGTGCCTGCCCATATCTAGGGTCGCTGCAATGGAGGCGTCATTTGGGGCCGTCGACAGATTAAAGTCATTGGTGTAGAAGGTCAGCCCTTCTTTGATTGAATAGGCTTGACCTGGTCCTAAGATATGGACTTGGGTCTTTGCCGCCAGATAGGGCTTGATTTCCTGCCATACCGGATGACTAGCGGTATGCTGGCTAATCCAGAGATTGTCGATGGCGACTTCCTGACTGAGACTAGCTAGGCTACCAATATGGTCCAAGTCTGAGTGGGTAATCATGACTCCCGTCAATGAAGCAATCCCTTGCGCTTTGAGGGCTGGAATCAGATTATAGTAGCCATATTGCCTATCAAAACTTGGCCCTTCCTTGCTTGCCGGATAAGGGGGTCTGCCGCCTGTATCAATCAACCAGGCTTCCTTGGACCAGGCAGCTTGGTAGACCAGACTATCCCCCTGCCCCACATCCAATATGGTGACACTAGACTGCCAATGCAAATAAGGTTTAAGTATCAGTATTAAGGCATAAGCGCAGACAATAACTGCCGTTGACCAAGGATGGCGCCATCCCCATCGTAACCAGACTAGGAATAGGGTCAGAAATATCAGCCAGTAAATAAGACTTAAACGCCCAGTTATGACATGCCAGGAGAAGAATTTGCTCAGAGGCGCTAGCATTTCTAGTAAGCATTGATAAATCCCATCCAATAAACTTGCTAGCCTGTCTAATCCTGGCATGATTATGGTCAGCCCTGACACCAAGGCTAGCGGCATAATAAAAGCTTCGAAGACAAGACCTAAGAGAAATATGGCCAGCACTTGTAGCGGATACCACTCATAACGCCAATCCATCATAAGAGGCCAGGTAATGAGTAAACAAGCTAAGAGTATGTAGACTTGATGGCGCCAAGTATAGTGTTTTGGGTGCTCCATGGCTTGATTGGAAAATATGAGTACAGCTGACAAGCCAAAGCTCAGCAAGTAGGCCGGTTGAAAGACTAGGCCAGGCTGGCAAAGTAAACAGGCCAGTCCTACAAGACTTAGCCGGTCCATAGACGTCATACTTTGGTCGCCATAAGACTTGGAAAAAGCTACTAGCCCCCAGCCTCCTAAGACTCTAATACTGCCAATAGGCCAACCACATAGCCAGCTATAGAAGAAGAGCAAGAGAGGCAGCCAGAAAGCAACACTTTCTTTAAGGCAACCTAAGCGCAAAAAGAAACGACTCAGCACCCGTCTTAAATAGAGCAAATGAAAGCCAGAGATAGCGAAGAAATGACTAAGGCCCAACACCCCCAAACTCACCGACTGGTCGCGAAAGCCTGGGGTCTGCTGATTAAATAGAAGCCGGATAACCAAACTGGTCCAGGAAGACCCTTGCCCTTTCCACCTAGCCAAAGGCGCTAAACACCACTGTCGTAGGGCTTCCATAGCTCCTAAAGCCAGTGGCTTCGGTTGAATAGCAGACACCACCTTAAAGTCAAGTACCCAATCAATCCCCTTATCTGCTAAGCTTTGCTGATAATCATAGACTCCAAAGTTTCGGGCTCTCTCTGCTTTTTTTAGACTGGCTTGTCCCTTAACTTCCATCACCTCATGGCCTAAAGCCCATTGAATGTCGCCCTGCCCTTTTGCCAGAACTGGCAGAAGTCGGCCATCTGCTAATCTTAAATAGCCCACCCCCTGCCAACCTGTGGATCGATAGTTGACTTGGCTAGGAGCTAGCACAAGCTGATAGCTTTGTGCCTGATCAGGCACTATGACTTGATTAACTTGAGCCTGTTCATAGTGATGCCAGCCCCATATTCCCAAGCACCAAGCGCTTAGAAGCAAGCAGACCAAGAGACATTTTCGACGATTGCATTTTAGTCCTAGTCCATAAATTCGCACGATTAGGATGGCTAAGACTAGGCTCCAAGCCAAGTATTCGTGGTATAGCATGCCAATGAAAACTGCAGCAAAGATCCATAGCAGAAACCATTTATGTCTCAAGGACTCAAGGCTGCTTGCTAGCATTAGACAGCCACTAGTCCAATATCTTTTGACCATATCATTCATTGAAAAATCACCAGATCCTTCAACTTCTCTAGCATCTTAGGCCCTATGCCCTTGACTTTGCCTAAGTCCTCAAGCGAATGAAAGGAGCCGTTTGCCGTCCGGTAGTCGATAATGGCTTGGGCCTTTTTAGCCCCAATACCGGGCAGAGTCTCTAGTTGAGCTAAGTCAGCTTGGTTGATATTAACCTTGCCACTGTTGGCACTAGGACTAGAAACTAAGGGGGCCTGACTTCCAGTCCCATTAGCTTGCGGTCCATGGCTTTCAGCTTCCCATTCTTCCATAGTGGGTACATAGAGACTCTGCTGATCCACCAGGAGTTGAGCCTGGTTTAGGGCCCGTTCAGCCGCTTCTTCCGTCAAACCACCCGCCATTTCCAGCAGGTCAAAGACCCGACTCCCCTGGTCTAGGGCATAGACGCCTGGATGTTTGACAGCTCCCTTGAGGTCTACATAAATCTTGTCGGGCTTGGAGGATTGCTGGGAAGAGCTTGGCTCAGCAAGTGTACTGGAACTGATAGAAGACTCTTCTTGCATTATGGGCCGTCTTGCGCGCAAGTTAAGCCATATTAAGCCAATGACAATGCCTATAATTCCTATGGCAAATGAGCCAACTAACCACCATTTTAGCTTAGCTGCACCTGTTTTGAGTTGATACTGGGGTTCCATATAATGCCTCCTCTACAAGTCTTCATATATATATACCCCTTTGCCCTGATTTAATCCGAAAATCCTCTATTAAATTTGCATGACAGCACAAAAAAACGCCCTACCTAATGGTAGAGCGTTGATGATTATAAGTGAGGTGAGCTTAGATGATCGCTGCTGCACCGCGATAGATTAAACCACGACGCGCATCTACAGTGATTAATTCACCATCTGCCACGTTAGAAAGCACATCTTTAGCTGCTACGATGACAGGAATCCCTTTTTCAAGCCCCATGATGGCTGCATGAGAAGTGATCCCGCCTTCTTCAGTAACAAGGGCACCGATTTTATCGAATGCTGGCAAGAAGTCCTTGTCAGTTGCACGAGTTACTAAGATAGTCCCAGCAGTGGCTTTCGCATTGGCAGTAGCCGCATCAGTTGCTAATACAGCCTTACCGATAAAATTGCCGTTACCGACGCCTTCACCTTTCGCTAATTGAGTCCCAATGGCTTGAATTTTCATCAAGTTAGTAGTCCCTGCTTCACCAACTGGTACACCTGCAGTGATTAAGATCAAGTCGCCTTCTTTAGCGAAGCCTTTTTCTTGAACCAAAGCAGTTGCGCTATCCATCATTTCGTCTGTTGAAGTTGGACGGTCGATAACGTAAGGGATAACACCCCATGCTACAGCTAATGAACGTTGAGTTTCTTCGTCGAAAGTAGCTGCCACGATGTGAGCGTTTGGACGGTATTTAGAAATCATCAAAGCAGTGTGACCTGAGCTTGTAGGTGCGACGATGGTTTCGATACCTAAGTTCTTAGCAGTGTGACCAACTGCTTGACCGATTGCTTCAGTCATGTCAGAACGGTCGAAGCGTTTGATGCTGAATGCGTCGTGTTCGTGCAATTCTTTTTCAGTACGAACACAGATAGCAGCCATAGTCTTAACCGCTTCTTCTGGGAAGTCCCCTGCTGCAGTTTCACCAGAAAGCATTACCGCGTCAGTCCCGTCGAAAATAGCGTTGGCAACGTCACCAGCTTCTGCACGAGTAGGACGTGGGTTGCGTTGCATAGAGTCTAACATTTGAGTAGCTGTTACAACTGGTTTACCTGCTTGGTTACATTTCTTGATGATGTATTTTTGAACGATTGGCACTTCGTGAGTTGGGATTTCTACCCCTAAGTCACCACGAGCTACCATGATACCGTCAGATACAGACAAGATTTCGTCGATGTTGTCGACCCCTTCTTGGTTCTCAATCTTAGAGATAATCTTAACGTTTGGACGACCTTCTTGTTCTAAGATTTCACGGATTTCCATAACGTCGCTAGCACGACGAACGAAAGATGCAGCGATGAAGTCGATCCCTTCGCGAACACCGAAGCGGATGTCAGCAGCGTCTTTTTCAGTGATCCCTGGCAAGTTGATGGAAACGTTAGGAACGTTAACACCCTTCTTAGATTTGATTACGCCAGAGTTTTGAATTTCAGTCACTAATTCTTGGTTAGCGTGGTCGATTTCAGTTACCAATAAGTCAACTAAACCGTCATCCAAGAGAATGTGGCTACCTACTTCAACGTCGTTGATTAAGTTAGCGTAAGTTACAGAGAATTTGTCCTTAGTCCCTAAGACTTCAGTCATAGAAATACGAACAGTTGCGCCCTTAACTAAGTCGATGGCATTGTCTTGCATGTCGTTAGTACGGATTTCTGGACCTTTGGTATCCAAGAGGATGGCACAAAGTTTGCCGGTAGCTTGACGGGCAGCCTTCAAGTTGTTGAAGCGTTCTAAGTGTTCTTCGTGAGAACCGTGAGAGAAGTTGAAACGTGCAACGTTCATCCCCGCTTCAATCAACTTTGCCATTTGTTCTGCTGTGTTAGAAGCAGGACCCATGGTACAAATAATCTTAGTTTTTTTCATTTTAAAAGAACTCCTTCTCTTTTTTATTTAGCGCTAAGGCCTTGGTTTAATTGGTAAAGATCGCGACGGACTTGGTGTTTTTCATTGGTCAAGGTTTCCACAATGTCAAAAGTTGCCAATTGCTCGTTCTTAAGACCTAAGAAAATCCCAGCTTGACCTTCTAACAAGAGGTCAACCGCCTTGGAACCCATCAAGCTAGCGAAGACACGGTCACGCACTGTTGGGTTGCCCCCACGTTGAATGTGTGACAAGGTTACATCACGCACATCGTCACCAGAGACAGCTTCGTATTCCTTACGGAATTGAGCCGCTGTCATGACGCCTTCGGCCAAGACGATTAAGGAATGATCCTTACCGGCGCGACGATTAGCAGCGATGGTTTCTGCGATTTCTTTTAAATCATAGGCTTCTTCTGGAATCACAATGGCATCTGCACCAGCAGCCACCCCAATCCAGCTAGCCATATCCCCTGCATGACGGCCCATTACTTCGACAATAAAGGTCCGGTTGTGGGAGGAAGCAGTGTCAGTAATTTTATCAATAGCATCTAGGGCCACATTAACCGCGGTATCAAAACCAATGGTGTATTCTGTCCCTGCAATATCGTTATCGATGGTCCCAGGAATCCCGATAGCTGGGAAACCTTTTTGGGTTAATTTCAAGGCCCCAGTAAAGGAACCGTCCCCACCCACAACAACTAAGGCATCAATGCCATGTGCCTTCATCTGTTCAATTGCCTTCTCTTGGATTTCAGGCTCCTTAAATTCTGGGAATCGAGCAGAATATAAGAAAGTGCCACCCCGTCTTAAGGCATGAGAGCAAGTCGCTACGTCTAAAGGTCTGAAGTCACCTTCATATAAGCCTTTAAAACCATAGTAAGCACCTACAACTTCAATGCCATGATGCAAGCTACGCTCTACGACAGCCCGCACTGCTGCATTCATACCAGGAGCGTCGCCACCACTAGTTAAGACTGCAATACGCTTCATGTTTCTCACCTCTAAGTTGAATTGTAATCAATCGACTTGGACTGATATCCAAGGCTTATTTTACCACTTTTATTGGCTAAAGTCATACATTTTTTCGAAAATAATAGATGTAATCGATTACTTGTAGATAATTTTGAAAGGAGCCAGTAATTTGGCTAATTCTGCTTGCGCTTTCTGGCCATAGGAGACCCGATAGGCGTCATCCAATTGGAAGGTCTGACGATTGGCATCTACCAAAATCATGGCCACTGGTCCAGAATATTGATCGGCAAATTTTCTTAGGCCTGGCAAATAAGGTTTGAGGTCCTGGAAGGCCTTGACCTGAACAAAGCAACGTTGAAAAGGATGCTGATTAGGACTAGTTGGCGCCTTGTCTTCCTCTTCATTGACTTGAGCTAGACGCTTAATAATCAGCTGATGACGTCCCTGGCGGTCTAGTTCGACCGTCCCCTCTACAAGCAAGACCTGTCCCTCCTTAAGCAGCGAGACATAGTGTCGATAGCTTTGCGGGAAGACTACCCCGCTAATGCTAGCTACTTCGTCTTCTAGTTCGAGGAAGGCCATTAATTCCTGCTTCTTAGTGTTAATGACCCGGATGCCTTTGACTAAGACTAGGGTTTGGACCTTGAGGTTTGGTTGGGCCGCTAAGATATCTCTTACTGACAGCAAGTTGGGATGGGACTTTGCAAAGGCTTGATAAGTTGCCACTGGATGCCCCTCTAAGGAGAAGCCTAATATCTCCACTTCCTTATCCCGCTTTTGACTAGGGCTCCAGTCCTCCACCCATTCAATTCGTGGCTCTAACTCTGGGAAGAGCGACAAATTGCCACCACTAAAGGTGACACTTTGCATGAGCTTGTCTAGGTTCTTTAGCAAGGTCGGCCGGTTCATGCCGGTATAGTCCAAGGCCCCTACACTAATCAGACTTTCAAGCCACTCGTGTTTGAGCCATTTCTTAGGTAGACGCTGCATAAAATGCAAGAGACCGGTATATGGCCCTAGGAGCTGGCGGTCCTCTACAATGTGGCTGACAAAGTCATGTCGTAAGGTCCGGATGGCTGAGAGACCTATTTGGAGTTGCTGTCCACTGACACTAAAGCCTATCTGACTCTCATTGAGATTGAGGCCAAGGAGTGGACCCGTATGACGTTTGGCCTCCAGAATATCGTCGGCCATGGTCGTCTGGTTGGAACTGCCCATGTTTAGGAGGGCTTGATAGAAGGCCAGAGGATAGTGCACCTTGAGATAGGCCAGTTGGAAGGCTAAGGTCGAATAGACCACCGCGTGTGAACGGTTGAAGCCATAGCTAGCAAATTCATAGATGTAATCATAGGTAGCTGACGCAATCTCAGCTCCTATCCCCTGCTCTCTAGCCCCCCTAATGAAATGCTCGCGTTCTCGCGCCATGACATGAGCTTGCTTTTTACCCATGGCACGTCTTAGCAAGTCGGCTTGTCCCAGGCTGAAACCGGCCATGCGTTGGCAGACCTGCATGACTTGTTCCTGATAGACAATAATGCCGTAGGTAGGAGCTAAAATCTCTTCTAGAATTGGATGAATGGCTTGGTAGCTTTCCTTGCCATGGCGGCGCGCTACATAATGATCAATCTGTTTCATTGGCCCAGGACGAAAGAGCGCGTTGACGGCTACAATATCTTCAAAACGCTCTGGTTGCAGCTTGCGTAGGACTTGCTTAATACCATCTGATTCGAACTGGAAGACCCCGTTAGTATCCGCCGCCCTGAAGAGGGCCAGAGTTTGAGCATCTTCCATGGAAATAGCTTCAATCTCAAAATCAGCTTGGCTCTTCTGAACCTGTTTAATGATGGTATCTAGCAGATTGAGGTTTCTCAGGCCAAGGAAGTCCATCTTAAGCAAGCCAACCTTCTCCACATCGTACATGGTAAATTGAGTCATAAGAGGTTGGTTAGGTCGTTCCACAACTGGAATGACCTGATCCAAGGCTTGGTCATGGATGACCACCGCCGCCGCGTGAGTTGAAATGTGACGCGGCAGTCCCTCGATGGTTTGCGCCACTTGGAAGAGCTGCTGGTTAGTCTCAGATTGACTGACTAACTGGCGTAAGGCTGCCGACTTCTGATAGGCCTGAGGCAGACTGATGTCTAACTCTTTTGGTATGGCGCGCGCCCAGACTCGCAAGGTCTCACTATCCGCACCTAGAACCCGTAAGGTATCCCGCATGGCCGCCCGAGCCCCGAAGGTCCCCAAGGTGGCAATTTGCGCAACCTGCTCTTGGCCATAGCGCTCGACCACGTAATGTAAGACTTGTTGCCGTTTATTATCGGGAATATCCATATCAATATCGGGCATGTTATAACGTTCCGGATTCAGGAAACGCTCAAAGAGTAAGTTGTATTGGATTGGATCGACGCGCGTAATCCCAAGTAAGTAGGAAACCAAGGAACCAGCTGCCGAACCCCGACCTGGTCCTACCCGGATCGCATGACTTTGACAGTAAACAATAATGTCCCAGACAATGAGGAAATAGTCGCTAAAGCCCATACTATCGATCACTTCTAGCTCATAGTCAAGCCGCTGCTGGTAGACCGCCAAATCTGCAGGCCTCATGGCTTCTAATGCCGACTGAGTTAAGTCTCGCAAATATTGGCTAGCTGGCAAGTGGTCTGGCGTCGGGAATTTTGGCAGGAAGGCTTGATTTTGTGGCAAGGATAGCTGCATACGGTCTGCTAATTGTCGACTATTTGTCAAGCAGTCAGCCAAGCCCAATCGGATATACTGGGCTTCCAAATCAGCCCAATTATAGACATAGTGGACCCCCTGCATGGCCCTTAGCTCCACGTCTAAGGTCTCATTAGCCCCAATGGCTTCCAGCACCTTGAGACTGAAGGCGTCACCCTGATTTAAGGTTGACACTCCTTGCCCCACTACTAGCGGAACTTGTTGGCTCTTAGCCCAGGCCTTCACGGCCTCGCCTTCAACTGGATTATAAGGAAAAGCCGCCACCCCCAGATAGACATTACCTGGCCCAAAGACTTGCTCCAAGCGCTCCAGAACTAAGCTAGCTTCTTGGTTCCCACTATGAATCAGGGTTTGCTCCACTTCGCTGGCATGGCCACAGGAAATATAGACTAGATTGTGGCAGGACTGGGTCAGATAATCCCAAATAGCGCCTGGTGACAGGGGCTGATGGCTCAAACGTCGAATGAGGCCAATCAATTCATAATAACCGGCTTGATTGAGGGCATAAACCAGGAAGGGATAAATGTGGGTTTGCTTGAGCGCCCCAGGCAACTTAATGGTCGCCCCAATCATGGCCTTGAGACCAGCAGCCTGACAGCGATTATAGAAATCTAGCGCCCCTTGAAGACTATGGACATCTGCCAAACCCAAGATTTCATAGCCCCTTTGTTTAGCAGCTTCCACATAGGATGGAACCGTCAAAGTACTCGCTAAGAGTGAATTAGCAGAATGAACATTAAATAGCATGGCATTTCCTCCTCTCAAGCCCTTTTTGTGGTCCGAACAGGCATTCGACCACTCTCTTCTTATTGTGCCATGAAATGCCTTAAAGCACAAGGTAGAGCTTGGCTTTCAGGAAATTTGGTTAAGAACTAGAAACAAAAACTTTTTCATTGTATTATTTGGCAAATATGCTACACTTATACTGTAAAGGAAAGAAGGGAAAGTATGAAATATATCGTCACATTTTTCTGGAGCTTCATCCTAGGGCAAATTGTCTACTACCTAGGTAGCTCACTCACTCGTGCCCAATATGATATAGTGGGCGGGACTATTTTGGCTTTTGTCATTACCATTGTTGTCGCGATTGTAGCACGAATCATGGAGAGCGTCCAAGCCGACAGCTCCCAAGCTCAAGCAAGCAAAGAAGCACATTCCTAATAGCCTAAATTAATAGCCCCACCAGTCTGGATGCTTATTCCAAACTGGTGGGGCTATTTTTTACTAGACTGGTCCTACCAACTGCCTAATTGATAGAGCTGATAGAGAACTAAGACGGATAAAAGACTAAAGAGCGAGCCAATGAGATAGTATTCAGCAAAGGCACTGTTCTTGGAAATTTTATCATAGCGGGCAATGGATTTGGCCGTGAAGACCAAGCCCAAGGCAGCATAATTCTGGCTAACCAAGAGTAAGCCCGTTATCAGGCGCTCTAGTATCCCAATAGTCGCTCCTGCTCCTTCAATGGTCGCGTCATCAATCTCAATTTCAGGTTGAAAGCGTCGGAAGAGAAAATGGAAAATCTGGTTAACAGGAGCTCCTAACCACAAGGCATAGAGGGCCGTCCACAGCCAGTTTGCATGGTAAGGCCAAGTCCAGCCTGCCTTCGCTGCATAAAGGCTGGCGCCAAATAAAAGTAGCGCCATCAAGAGGGAAACTTGCTTGGGCTTAAGTAGCTTACTTAGGCTAGTATGCACCAGTCCTAGGCCCATTAGTAGGCCACCTGCAACCAGATTAAGGCCCAGCAGCAAGGCGCCCCAAACCAGATAGAGCATCCAAGGCTCTAGCCAAGTCAATCGTCCTTTTAAGAAAGCCCGCCCGTAAGGTCGATAATAGGATTCGATTAGGGTCCAGCCTAGCGCATAGTAGATAGCTAATGAATAAGTCGTAATCATTGGCTCTCCCCTCCTTGCTCTGCCTGTCTGGCCAGGTCTTCAATGGCCTGATTGAGGTCATTTTTGACATCTAGATAGAGTTTGATTCCACTCGATTTCATGCGTTTAGCGAAAGCGCTAGAAGACAGACCTAGGGCTGTCGCCACCCGTTTCTGATCAAAGCGCGACTGATAGTAACCCAAGTCTAAGATTGTCCGGAAGGTTTCCATTTGCGATTGAATCCAGGAGGAACGGACAAACTCGCTCAAAGCCAAACTATGATTCAAAACCGCATCCCGCTCATCTCGCCCTGTCAGCAGATAGATATGGACTGTCTCGTAATGATGTTGTTGATGAACTTGCTGAATGGCCTCACGCGCCCGCCAGTAAGCCGGACCATCCGCCCCTAAGCTGACTGCGGGATTTATGCTAGTCAGAATCTCACCTAAGCCCAGGCCAAAACGCAGATTTAAGTCAGGCAAGGCCAGGCGAAGTTCATCAATCATTTGAAAGATAGGTGCTCCTACTTTAAGTAGTCCTTGGAATTCATCTCCCAATGTTAAACTAAAGCATGAGGCTAGGTGGCCTTGATATCGCTCATTCAGGCTATTTAAGGCTTGGCTTAAGGCTTCTTGCATTTTGGCACGATTGGCTAAACTGCGCGACTCAATAATGTCACCAATTAAAGCATAGAATTGATTCATAGTAGCCTCCTTTCTTAAGTCCATTATAACAGACCCCTAAAATAAAGTCCATTATAATAGACCGAACGGAAAAAGTCCACTATAATAGACCAAAAACCAAGGGCCTATAAACCCTTGGTTTTATTTACGATTAGTCTTTATCTTCTAAGGTTGAGCCACGAGCAATAAATCTGTGTGGTAAGATAATTTGATGCTCTTCCACTTCTTCATTGTTCATGATTTTAGTCAATAGACGCATTGCTACCGCACCGATATCATAGAGCGGAATTTGGATGCTGGACAACTTAGGACGTACCATTTGGGTTAACATAGAGTTATTGCCGGTAATGATTTCAAAGTCTTGTGGGACTTTTACGCCACGATCTGTCAAGGCGTTGAGGACAGCTACTGCAATTTCATCGTCAGAAATGACAGCGGCATTGGCCTTGGCCGCGATCAATTGCGCCGCAATCTTATCCCCATCGGCATAAGTGAATTGCTTTTGAATGACTAAGTCTTGCTTGAATTTAGCGCCGGCTTCCTTGAGGGCTTCAGTATAGCCTTCTAAGCGGAAATCACGGTTAATATCAAATTCCCCAGGACCTGTCACCAAACCTACTTTACGGCCATGAGCCAAGAGCAAAGCAGTTGCCTCTTTAGTTGCTTGACGGTAGTCGATGTTAACGTTAGATAGTTCTGTATTGGATAGAATGGTCCCAGCAAAGACAACTGGTGTCCGCGTACGGCTAACTTCATGTTGGATACTTTCTTGGATGTCATTCCCCATGAAGATGATTCCGTCCACTTGTTTTGCTAACAAGGTGTTGAATACTTGCACTTCTTTCTCTGGGTTTTCATCAGAGTTGGCCAAAATAATGTTGTATTTGTACATCGACGCAATGTCATCAATCCCCCGTGCTAAAGACGAGAAGAAGACATTGGTGACGTTAGGGATAATCACCCCAACCGTAGTGGTCTTCTTACTTGCCAAGCCACGCGCGACTGCGTTAGGACGATAATCCAAGCGTTCGATAACTTCTGATACTTTTTTACGAGTTGACGGTTTAACGTTAGGGTTGCCGTTTACCACACGAGATACTGTCGCCATGGAGACGCCAGCTTCACGAGCAACGTCGTAGATGGTAATAGTTTGTTTTTCCATACCTTTTGCCTCACTTCCTAGGTAAACACTTTTATACTCTTATAAAATACCACAAAAAAAACACTTTAGCAAGCGTTTTACTTACATTTTATCACCTATTTTATAGACTTACCTTGAAAAATGTTTTGAAAAATGAAAACTTTTCAAAAGTACATGTAAGCGAAATTTACATTAACCTGCCTCTAACTGGTTTAAAGCCTTATATAGAGCCATTTTTACCTAAGAGGCAAAAATAGGAGATAGTTGAAAATTATCTATAATTTGAACTTGGCGGATATAAGGAGGAAAATTGCTGTTTTTTTGAGAGCAAACAAATCTCGATAGAAAAGATAATAAAAAAACAGCCGAGAGGGAACTCGGCTGCAACGGATTCGGCATATCCGTATCAAGAGGGGACTTCTACAATAGGCATTAGGGGATACCTATCGTAAGAAGGGATAACTTAGTCCTTAACCTGACTAAGAAGGTTTAAATTGATTACCTATACCCATACGACTTCTGACTTGAAGCATTTAGTGATTTATCAACAATGTAAAATCGGCACGTTCACCTTGAAGTAAAAATCTAAATCTTCTATGATAAAGTTCATTAAGGGGATCATATGGACATAGATTCAATTTGTTCGAAGGGCTGCTACTGCCCTCCTTTAAATATTCCAAGAAACACTTAAAGCAAGACACTAACATCCTGTATAGACATTATACCGCATTTCCCAATATTATACATATCAAATTTTCGTTAGATGTTCACAAT
>ERZ772962.18-NODE-18-length-116720-cov-6.861689_pt1 | contig 116720 bp, 86 predicted proteins | sample MGYA00580676_ERZ772962 | MGnify/ENA primary metagenome ERZ772962 (study PRJEB29015, sample SAMEA2738049) | human oral metagenome | biome: human oral; feature: human-associated habitat; material: saliva | place: China | collected 2230 ...
GCAAGATCAGGCAGTTGCGGATCTACCAACGCGAGGATGCCGAGCATATCCCGCAGACGCTTACGGACGTCGACGTACAACAAGTTCTCATGATGCGCTACACGATTCCTCAGCTTCCTCACTCGATCGAGCTGATCAGCCAGCTTCTCACGACCGGAGTCGGAAGGGTCGGCATATGGAAACGCGTGCGACAAACATTCTTGCCACAACTGTTGACATTGCTGAGGCTGATTCCAAACCCTCGGCTTGATCAGATAGACCCAGGTCCCGAACATAAAATGCGACACAACATCATCGTGCGTGACGGCTGCCAAACGACGCGGATGAGTCTTTGGACGCAAGCGTGATTGCTCACTTGCAAAATTCTGCGCACTCGCCAAACTTTTATGCGTAACAAGATCATACAGCAGGGGTGCCGCACCCTTACGGAGTGCCCATTCTTCCCCATAGTCTATCCCCTGCTTATCATTCCAGACCCGAAGCTTCCGGTCCATTGAATTACGTAGACCGACCTCAACAAACGCGATAGTCGAAAACAACGCCCCCGCGAGATCTGTAACCCACAAGTAAAGTTCACAAGCACGCTCGTCATCTCCATCCGCTTCCTGGAGGTACGGAGCAAGCCTCGCCGAACCAGCTAGGTTTAAGATCACACTTCCCTCTACCACACTTTAATGTTATCATATTGGTAATCGCGTTGGGCTTGGACCAACGCAGACTACTACGGGGATCCTCGCCATCACGGCGAGGATCCCTTGGTATACCCGTTCGCGCAGTGCGAGTTAATCTAGAGGACACAACGTGTCGCCGACAGGCCAGTTCTCATCGCATTGGCACGGAACAATTGGCACGTGAGACGGTATAAGCGAGCGAATATGTCCCCGCGGCGCTCGCCTCGATGTCTGCACTGAGCACACCGGCGGCGCGGCCCGATGGGTGACAGCGTTAACCCCTCAATGCGCAGCTAAACCCTACACGTGGAGCATGGGCACCCCCGCCCACACTGCCACCCATGGGGTTAACGTGCGCATCGAAGGGCCCAGGCCCCCACCCATGGGGTTAACGTGCGCATCGAAGGGCCCAGACTCCCACCCATGGGGCCAATCACGCCTCCCGCCTTGCCCAAAATGCAGTCCACTTCGCCCAAATCGGGCCATTTTCGGGAATTTTTACCGAAGTGGACTGCGGTTTGGGACAGGAGACCGGTGACAACACCCCACCAACAGCAAAGCCGGGCCGCCCTCGCGCGACCCGGCCACTGCCTCGTTCAGAAATGATTAAACATTAAACCTGAACTCAACTACGTCGCCGTCGGCCATAACGTAGTCTTTGCCTTCCATGCGCACCTTGCCGTGGGCGCGGGCCTCAGCCACAGAGCCGTACTCCACCAAGTCGTCAAAGGAGACAATCTCAGCCTTAATGAAGCCGCGCTCAAAGTCAGTGTGGATCACGCCGGCAGCCTGTGGGGCGGTCCAGCCCTGGTGGATAGTCCAGGCGCGCGCCTCCTTGGGGCCAGCGGTCAGGTAGGTTTGCAGGCCCAGGGTCTTAAAGCCCACGCGAGCCAGCTGGTCTAGACCAGACTCGGCCTGGCCGTTGTCGGCTAGCATTTCGGCGGCCTCGGCCGGCTCTAGCTCCACCAGTTCACTTTCAAACTGAGCGTCTAGGAAGATGGCCTCGGCGGGAGAGACCAGTTCACGCAGCTGAGCCTGCTTGGCCTCATCGTGCATACCGGCGTCGTCCATGTTGAAAACGTAAATGAACGGCTTAGTAGTCATCAGCTGGAAGGTACGCAAAATGTCTGTATCCAGCCCGGCTGCCTTAGCGCCGGCAGAAAGCATGGTGCCTTCCTCAAGCACCTTCAAAGCATCCTTAGCGGTTTGCAGCACGGCGGGGTCAGTCTTTTTGCCGCGCACTTCCTTCTCCAGGCGCGGGATGGCCTTTTCCAGGGTCTGAATGTCAGCCAACACCAGCTCGGTGGAAATAGTTTCGATGTCTGACGACGGTTCAACCTTGCCGTCTACGTGCACCACGTCCGGGTCGTCGAAAGCGCGGGTGACCATGCAGATCGCGTCAGCTTCACGAATGTTAGCCAGGAACTGGTTGCCCAGGCCTTCACCTTCGCTAGCCCCGCGCACAATTCCAGCAATGTCAACGAAAGACACCGTAGCGGGCAAAATGCGCTCACTACCGAAAATCTGCGCCAGTTTATCCAGGCGCGCGTCGGGAAGCGGCACAATACCCACGTTGGGTTCGATAGTCGCAAAGGGGTAGTTAGCCGCCAGGACGGTTGCGCGGGTAAGCGCATTGAACAGGGTGGACTTGCCTACGTTGGGCAGTCCCACAATTCCGATAGTTAGAGCCACGCGCCTAGTTTAGCGGGTTTGCAGCCCGCTTTGATTACTTGCCGGTTTCCTCAGCGTTCTTGGCGGGCTTGGCCTCAGCGGCAGCCTTGGCGTCCTTAGCGCCGGCCTTTGCGTCCTTAGCGGGCTTGGACTTCTTCTTGTCTAGTTCCTTCTTGAAAGCCCACACGTTGATTTCCTGGCCTCGGTAGTCCAGGTGGCTTACGGCCAGCTCACGACAGCCGTTGTGGTCATAGAAACGGGCGTTCTTGGCAGTGTTGGTAACAAAGGCGTAGTTAGAGCCGCCGGTGGCCTTCACAAACTTGGCGATACCTACATCCAACATGCCGGTACCGATGCCGCGTCCCTGATGTTCGGGGTGAACTGCAATAACTTCCAGGAACCAGTCATAGTGGGTGTTTAGTTTTACGTGCTGGTCGGCTGCGTCGGTAAGGGTAAGGAATTCTAGTAGCGGCTTTAGCGGGATGTACTTTAGTAGGCCTACACCGCCGTTAAGCAGATACGGCAAAAAAGGCATTTCCTGCTTTTGTAGTAGTGCATAGCCGCGCGGCTTACCGTCTTCGCAAGCCACCAGCACAGATTCGCGCTTAAGGAAAATTTTCACCAGCATGCGGTGCAAGGCGAAGTGAAATTGGTCGAAGGTTACACCCGGCCGTAGTTCCGGCTCTGTCAGCCGAAACAGGGGGTAGTCTGAGAAGGCATCCGCACCAATGCGGGCCAAAACATCTAGATCCTGCACAGTACCCGCACGGTATTCCAAAACGACTCCAAGATTACGATCCAGCTTTACAACAAAACGGTAACATGTATCGCTCATAGCGTGTTGCTAGTTTTCCGTGACTTATAGCCCACATCGTATATAAGGCTTTACTTCAGTTAGTAACGACGACGTGGCTACGTGCGCAAAAATGGCGGCTTTCTGCGGGGTATAGACCTGGGATAGTAGGAAATTATGAGTATCGTTAACGCAATTGCTCTTTTGTTGTTGGGTATCACACTTGGTACTGCGTTGGGTTGGGCCCTGGCCACGGCCCGCGCAGCGCGCCTGGCAGCTAACGGTGGGGAGGTGGCTCGTCTTAGGGCCGACGCCGCCGGGGCTAGTGCCCGCGCACAGGCCTTGGAGCAGCAGTTACGTACTGAACAGCAGCGTACTTTGGAGGCCCAGCAGCGGGCCCGCCAAGATGGCGCGGTGCTCACTGCCCTTGAGCCGGTGCGCGAGCAGCTGGAGCATATGGCCTTGCGGGTGGAGCAAATGGAGCTGCAGCGCTCCAAACAAAACGCGATAATTGCTGAGCGCCTGCGAGCTTCAGACGCTGTCCAGGAGCAGCTACGGGCCTCCACCGCCTCCCTGGAATCGGCGCTGCGTTCACGTTCAGCACGCGGCATGTGGGGTGAGATGGAGCTGCGCCGGGTCCTGGAGCTGGGCGGGATGAGCGAACACATCGATTTTGAGCTGCAAAAAAGTGTATCCACTTTACGTAAACAAAACCGCGCTGGCTCTTTAAACGCGGCCCCCTCCCCCACTAACGGCTCTGCGCGCCCAGATGCCACGATTTTGCTGCCCGGTGGGGAATTCTTGGCCATTGACGCTAAAGCCCCACTGGATGCCTTCCTGCGCGGCGCTGATGCGGGCGCTAAAGGCGATCAAGACGCCGCCAACTCTTACCTGGCCGATCACGCCGCTGCGGTGCGTTCACACATTAATGAGCTCATCCGCCGTAACTACCCCGAGCAGCTAGGCCAGGGCCCCCAGTTCACGATTATGTTCATCCCCGCTGAGGCCGTGCTTAGCGCCGCCTTGGAGGTGGATGCCAGCCTACTTGAATACGCCCTGGCTAACGGGGTGCTGCTAACCACCCCTATCTCGCTGTTGGCGGTGGCCCGTACGGTTGCTGATGCCTGGATGCAAAACGCCATTAATGACGACGCCCGTCAGCTGCTGGCTATCGGCTCCACCCTGTATAAGCGCCTGGGTACTGTGGCCCGCTATATGGATGATTTGGGGGCTAGCCTGCGCCGCAGCGTGCAAACCTATAACAAGACGGTGAACTCAATTGAGAAGAACCTGCTAAGCACCGCCAAGGGCCTAGAAAACCTTGGCAACACGCTCACTAGCCCCAGCCCAATTGCCAGTGAGGCCGCCCAAATCAGGAGTTTTAGCGCACCTGAATTAACTAATCCTGATCTAGACGGCCCGCGTTAAACCAACGCCGTTATGCTTAGTCCTGAGCCGGTAGGCGGTGAGCTACGCGCTCGGGCACGCGGTCAGTGTCAGGCTGGCCAATTAGGTCCTGCGGGGCCTGCTTACCACGCGAAATGTCGGCCATGGCGTGGCGGTTAACCACCTTGACGCGCTCACGGGTCTTGCCGTTAGGCAGCTCGCCAAAGTCCTCACCTAGCTGACGCTCATAGGCGTCTAGCAGCTCCCAACCCTCCCAGGTGGTGAAGGGGATGTCGCGGCTAGAGAGCAGCGCAATCATGGCGTCGTGGCCTACGGCGTCGGTGGTGGCGTGCAGCAGCCCAGCGTTAGCGTCAGCCACCAGGTTAGTAATGGTTTCCTGGGCGTCAGACTTGGTGGAGCCAATCAAACCAATCGGGCCACGGCGAATCCAGCCGGTGGCGTACATGCCGGTCAGCGGCTTGCCGTCCTCACCCAGTACGCGGCCACCCTCGTTAGGAATCACGTGGCGCTTAGAGTCAAAAGGCATGCCCTCAATCGGGCTGGAGGCGTAACCAATGGCGCGGTAAACAGCCTGCACCGGCCAGTCAGTGAACACGCCGGTGCCCTCCACCGTGCCGTCACCGGTTAGACGGGTGCGCTCAGTGCGCAAACCCACCACGTGACCAGCCTCGTCGGTAAGTACCTCGGCGGGAGACTGGAACAGGTGAATGTGAATGCGGTGCGAGGCGGTTAGATCCTCAGGCTCCTGCATAGCGTAGCCCTCAAGCGCCTTAACTACCTGACGCTGCTGGTTGGAGGACTTCAGCGCAGCCTCACTGCCGGCGTCGTACTCAAAGTCAGCCTCATCCACCAGCACATCCACGTCACGCTGCTTACCTAGCTCACGCAGCTCCAGAGGGGTGAACTTAACCTGGGCCGGGCCACGGCGACCAAAGACGTGCACGTCAGTGCAGGGGTTAGTCTTGAGGATTTCGGCCACGTTCTCAGGGATTTCAGTGACCATCAGGTCCTCAGCGTGCTTAGCTAGCACGCGGGAAATATCTAGGCCCACGTTACCCACACCCAGCACAGCTACTTCCTTAGCCTCTAGCGGCCAGGTGCGCGGGTGGTCGGGGTGACCGTCGTACCAGGAAACAAAGTCAGCGCCGCCATAGCATTCAGGGGCGTCAGCGCCGGGAATGTTTAGGGGTGCGTCAGTGTCAGCGCCGGTGGAGAAAATAATGGCGTCATAGTGTTCGTGTAGTTCAGCTACGCTCACGTCGCGGCCAACTTCCACGTTACCGATCAGGCGAATGTCGCCGCGCTGCAAAATCTTGTATAGCGCCACAATGATCTGCTTGATACGCGGGTGGTCGGGAGCCACGCCGTAACGTACCAGCCCGTAGGGTGCAGGCAGGCGCTCGAACAGGTCAATGTTAACGTCCAAGCCTGACTTAGACAGGATGTCCGAGGCGTAGATGCCGGCCGGGCCAGCACCAATCACTGCAACGTTTAGAGCGGTCACGATTTTCCTCAAGAATAAACGGAGATTAGGAAGTAGGGGCAAGCTTCACGGTTAGCGCACTGCCCACCCTCAGCAAGCGCTTCTAAGGCTACCCCAAGAAAACTACCCTCGCCGCTGGCGAGGGTAGTTTTGTGGTCAACGCGGCCCTTTAGTGAGACGTTGTGCTAAGTGTTAAAACACCAAAATACTTCAGGCGGCGCGATCCACCAGTAGGTGGGCGAAGTCCTCCAGGCCGCTACGTACCAGCTGGGCGCGGCTACGGGCGCTTTCAACTCCCTGGGCCACTTCAGCTTCGCTTAAGCCCGCAGCTTCCAGGCGGGCGCGGGTAGCTTCGACGACGGCGTCGTCCAAACCAGACAGGGCTGCTACCGCTTCATCACACCAAGCCCCAGCCATAGCGCGAGTCTCGGCGGTAACCGGGTGGTTACGCAGCCGCTGCACCACATCGCTAAGCACCTGCTGGCGCTGCAAGTTACCGGTAGACAGCAGCGACAAGATGGCCTGGCCAGCGCTGTCAAGCTCACCGGAAGCCAAACGCTGACGCAGCAGCAGCACCGGCATGGTGTCTACCCCTTCCAGCAGGTCAGTGCCGGGGGTTTTACCAGTGGTTTCTGAGTCAGAGCAAATATCGATGACGTCGTCGGCAAGCTGGAAAGCCACCCCGATCTTTTCACCGTAAAGCTCCACAATTTGCTGGGCTTTAGTGCCCGCGCCAGTAAGCATGGTGCCGTAAAGCCCACACAGGGCAATTAGCGAACCGGTCTTATCAGCTAGCACCTGAATGTAGTGATTCACCGGATCCACGTCCTCAGGGCGCGGCAGGGTCTCATGCAGCTGGCCGGTGCATAGGCGCTCAAACGTGCGCGCGTGCGCCAGCACCGCGTCAGGCCCCAGCGCGGCCACCATCTGGGAGGCGCGTGCCACCAGAACGTCGCCGGTTAGGATCGCGGCTGAGTTACCCCACACCATCTGTGCCGACGGCGCCCCGCGACGCTTAGGGGCGTCGTCCATAACGTCGTCGTGGTACAAGGTGGCGATATGGGTTAGCTCCACGGCCACAGCCGCATCATGCACCTGCTGGGAGCAGGCTGCGGCGGCGTCGCCTAACTGGGCTGTAAGCAGCACCAGCATGGGACGCAGCCGCTTGCCACCAGCGGCAGCTAGGTGTGAGGTAGGCGGGTTGATGGTCTCGTCGGCGTTGGAGACTACCTCCATCAGCCGCGCCTCTACCTCATCAAGCTGAGGAACAATAATTTCCTCTAGCTCTGGAACGTCTAACTGCAATGCGCTACTCACGGCACCAGCATAACGGCTACCTGGCTAAGCCAGTGCATAACCGGTTGCGGGTATACGCCCAGGAAGATAGTGCCAACCACTGCCGCGAAGATAGCTACCAGGGCAAAGCCGTCGCTAACTACAACCTCCACGCCCTGGGCGGGCTTGTGGAAGAACATGTTGGAGATAACTCGCACATAGTAGAAAGCGGTGATTGCCGAGCACACCACTGCGGCCACAACCAGCCACAGGGTGTTACCCGAGGCGGCAGTAACAAACAGCTGGAACTTACCCACAAAACCGGCGGTCAGCGGGATACCGGCGAAGGACAGCAGCGCCAGGGCCATGGCGGCAGCCAGCATCGGGTTGGTCTTACCCAAACCGGCGTAGCTAGCAATCTCGTTAGCTTCAGCGCTGATGCCGTTGTGGTTGCGGCGTACCAGGCTGACCACGCCGAAGGCGGCGATGGTAGCCAGGCCGTAAACCAGCGAGTACAGGGCGATCGCGGTCAGTGAAACCGCCTGAGCCCCAATAATGGCGATCAGCATGAAGCCGGCGTGCGAGATAGCCGAGTAAGCCAACATACGCTTGATGTCTTTTTGCAGTACACCACCGACGGTACCTACCACCATGGTGGCAATCGCGATTACCCACAGCGACCAGTACAGCACCTGGCTGGTGGCCGCCTTAGAGAACAGCGGGTACAGCCCAGCAGAGAAAGCGAAACGGCACAGGGCGAAGAAGGCGGCAGCCTTAACCCCGCTAGCCATGAAGGCGGTAACCGGGGTGGGGGCACCCTGGTATACGTCCGGGCTCCAAGAGTGGAAGGGCACTGCCGCAATCTTGAACAGCAAACCAACCACAATCAAGATCACACCCACCGGCACCAACAGGCCGGGGGCACCCACCTGGGCCCAGCGGGTCATGCCCTTAGCTAGCAGGCCGTAGTCCAGCACGCCGTAGACGCCGTAAAGCAGCGCAGAACCAAACAGTAGGAAACCCGAGGCAAAAGCACCCAAAATGAAGTACTTAAGGGCAGCTTCCTGGCTGAGCAGGCGACGGTGGCGGGCGGTGGCGCTAAGCACATACAGGGGCAGGGAGATAATCTCCAGCACCACAAACAGTGCCGCCAGGTTGTTTACGTTAGCAAACAGCATCATGCCGCTTAGACTCAGCAAAGTCAGCGGGTAAACCTCAGTGGTCTGCCAACCCAAGTGCAGGGACTGGGATTCCTCAGCGCTACCGGGACGGTCAGCGGCCTGGGCGGCAATGGCGCCGTCGCGAGCACTAGTGCGATCGGCCAGCAAGAACACGCTGAGCAGGCCGATCACCAGCAAGATCAGGAAGGCTGCCTGCGAGAAGCGGTCCTCCACCAGGCCTGGGGCGATAGACCCGTAAGCCACTGAGCTTAAATCAAGCTGACCCACGTTTACCTGGTTAACCACCTCTTTGGTGGGGGTGAGGGTGTCTAGCCAACGTACTGTGGCCAGCACAATCGCCACCGCGATACCGGCCACAGCCAGTACTCGCTGGGTGGTGGGGCGCCAAGCGCGCGGCACTAAGGCCTCAACCAGCACCCCGAGGACTGCGGTTAACGCCACCGCTAGTGCGGGGGCCAAGGCAGCCCAGTTAAATTGGGCTGCGGTAGCAGCAGTTTCGTTCACTTGGCTTCCCCTCCCTGGGACAGGACTGCCGAAACCTGCTCGGGCTGGCCAGTGTAGGCACTAATCAGCTCGGCTTGTTCGGCTAGCAAGTTAGTTAGCGGCGCAGTGAATAGACCCAGCGCCAGCATGGCGATCAGTAGCGGGGTGACCAGCAGCTTTTCGCTCTTGTTCAGGTCACCGATACCCACATACTTTTCCTTGGGCGCACCAGTGAACACCTTCTGGTAGGGCCATAGCGCGTACAGAGCCGCAATAACCACACCCAGCAGGGCGAACAGGCCGGCCGCCGTCGAGACCGAGAAGGTACCGGTGAGCACCAGCCACTCGGGCACAAACCCGCTCAGGCCCGGCAGCGCAATTGAGGCTAGGGCGCTAAACAGGAAGGTGCCGGCAATAACCGGGCTGACGCGGGCAATACCGCCCATCTCGGACAGGCGCGCGGTGCCGGTGCGACGCACCAGGAAACCAGAGATCAGGTACAGGCCCGCGATCGACAGGCCGTGAGCCACCATGTAAACCATGGCGCCGCTGGCCCCAGCAACCGAGCCACCGAAAATACCCAGCACCATGAAACCAAAGTGGCTTACCGAGGTGTAGGAAATCAGGCGGTACAGGTGGTCTTGCACAATGGCGGCCAAACCACCGTAAATAATGGCCACAATCGCCAGGCTCATCATGGTCAGCGAGACCCAGTGCATGTCGCTGGTAAGCAGCGGCACACACATAACGATCATGCCGTAGGTACCGATCTTGTCCAGTACGCCGATCAACAGCACGGAGGTACCCGGGGTGGCCTGCTCGGCGGTGTCAGGCAGCCAAGTGTGCAGCGGCACCATGGGGGCCTTGATAATGAACGGCACCAGCAGGCAGATGAACATGATGGTGCGTTCGCTCTGGCCTAGCTCCTTGTAGGTGGCAGCCATCTGGGTGAAGGTGAAGCCCTCCGGGTTGCCGTAGGCGTGCACACCCACGATAGCTACCGCCACCAGCATGACCAGTCCCCCGGCCAGCGAGTAAAGCAGGAACTTCATAGCTGCACGACGACGCTGGGGGCCACCGTAGTTACCGATCAGGAAGTAGACCGGGATCAACATGGCTTCAAAAGCCAGGTAGAAGACGAACAGGTCCTGGGCGCTGAAAATCACCACAATGAACGATTCCAGAGCCAGTACGTGTCCGGTGAAACCGCCCAGCTGCTCCTGGCTCACATCAGAGCGAGCGGCGATAAGCACCAGCGGCACTAGGGCCAGGGCTAGCACCACCATGGCCAGCGAGATCGGGCTCAGCGCCAGCGACCAGCTCACCCCGAACACGGGGATCCAGCTGCCGGACTGGGCGAACTGTAGCTTGTCGGTAGCCGAGTAGTCATAGTTGGCCAGCAGGTGACCAGCTAAACCTAGGGTTACCAGCGAGAACACCATACCTAGGAGCTTAGCCTGGCGGCGGCTTGCAGGCACTAACCACAGTAGGAGCGCACCCAGCATGGGCACTGCCGCCGCGATGGAAAGCACCGGGAATGAAGCGTTAATTACTGACGTGTACATTTACATCTTCCCGTCAAATTTGGGCGGCGACGAGGGCGATCAACAAGGCAACAACCCCCACCAGCATGTAAGCGGCGTAGGAACGCGCGTAACCGTTTTGAGCGGCAGTAACGGCCTTACCAGAGCCCTTAACCGTGGCCACCAGGGCTCCAATGACGCCGTCGATGACGTAACGGTCAGAGCGGTCAGCACCATCAGCCAGGGCCTTACCCGGGCGCATGGCCACAGCCTCATTGAGGTTGTCTTGGTATAGGTCGTGACGTGCAGCTTCAACCAGAACGTTGGAAGGCTGAACCACAGTGGCTACCGGGCGACGCACATACATCACCCAAGCCAGAGCCACACCGGCCACTACCAGGATCAAGGTGGCAGCCATGATCACCGGAATAGCTAAAACCGGCTCGCCGTGCTCGTGGTGGCCAACTACCGGGGTGAGCCAGTTAGTGAAGGCGTCACCGTAGCTGAGCGCGCCACCTAGACCCACCGAGAACACCGACAAGATGATCATGGGCACGGTCATCCAGGGGCTGGACTCGTGCGGGTGGACCGGGCCTTCCAGGTCAGCTTCGCTAGTCCAGCGGGCCTTGCCGTGGAAAATCATGAAGAACAGACGCGACATGTAGAAAGCGGTAATTCCAGCGCCAATCAGGGCGATGGAACCCAAAATCCACGGGCGCACACCTTCACCGACGAAAGCGGCCTCAATGATCTTGTCCTTGGAGAAGAAGCCGGAGAAAGGCGGCAAACCAAGGATGGCGATCCAGCCGATACCCATGGTGATCCAGGTGATCTTCATGGCGGTGCGCAGGTTACCGAAGCGACGCATGTTGACCTGGTCGTTCATGGCGTGCATGACGCTACCGGCCCCCAGGAACAGTTGAGCCTTGAAGAAGCCGTGGGTGAGCAGGTGGAAGATAGCGAAGGCGTAGCCGATGGGGCCTAAACCCGCACCCAGCATCATGTAACCAATCTGGCTCATGGTGGAGGCGGCCAGTACCTTCTTCATGTCGTCCTTGGCGCAACCCACAATGGCACCAAACAGCAGCGTGATGGCACCAATAATGGCCACGGCCAGCTGGGCGTCAGGGGCACCCTGGTAGATAGCGCCCGAGCGCACCATTAGGTACACACCGGCGGTAACCATGGTGGCCGCGTGGATCAGGGCCGACACCGGGGTGGGGCCAGCCATGGCGTCACCCAGCCAGGCCTGCAAGGGGAACTGTGCAGACTTACCACAGGCTGCCACCAGCAGGAACAGGCCGATAACGGTCAGCCAGCCGGTGGATACGGCACCCGTAGTGGCGGCGGGCAGGACGGCGTCGAAGTCAACCGAGCCCACCACACTCATCATGGCCATCATGGCGGCCAGCAGACCCATGTCACCGACACGGTTCATTACGAAGGCCTTCTTGGCGGCGACGGCGTTCTTGGCGCTGGTGGCCTTTACGGCGTCGGGAGCGTCGGCGTCGGCAGTGTTCCAGAAACCAATCAGCAGGTAGGAAGCCAGGCCCACGCCTTCCCAACCCACAAACAGGGCCAGGTAGCTGTTACCCAGAACCAGGGTGAGCATGGCTGCCACGAACAGGTTCAGGTAGGCGAAGAAACGACGACGGTCGCGGTCGTGGGACATGTAGGCCACGGAGTAAACGTGGATCAGGAAACCCACGAAGGTAACTAGCCCAACGAAGGTCAGCGACAGCGGGTCAACCCGGATACCCAGGTCTAGCTCCCACTTGCCGGCGCTGAACCAACGCCACAGGTGGTGGTCGGTTACGCGCTGGGAAGCCGGAAGGCTTAGTAGCTTCCAGATCAGGGTTAGCCCAAAGCAGGCGTCAAAACCAGCTGCGGCCAGAGCCAGCCAGTGGCCCCACTTGTCGCTGCGGCGTCCCAGCAGCAGCAACAGGGCGGCGCTAGCGGCCGGGACGGCAACTAGCAGCCAGGCGTAAGCGAGCAAACCAGTAGCAGGTACCGCTAGTGCATCCTGGCTAGAGGCTTGTACTGCGAGAGGAGTAAAGTTCATCGGTTTTCCTCTCAGTGCTTGAGCAGGTCAACGTCATCAACAGATGCGCTCCTGCGGGTCTTAAAGATGGACACAATAATCGATAGCCCCACCACAACTTCAGCTGCGGCAACCACCATCACGAAGAAGGCAAAAACCTGGCCATCAAGGTTGCCGTGCAGACGTGAGAAGGTAACCAGGGCGAGGTTAGCTGAGTTAAGCATCAGCTCCACCCCCATTAGTTCAATAATCACGTCGCGGCGCAGCAGCACGGTGAGTGCACCAATGCTAAAAAGCACCACGGCCAGGACTACGTAAACGCTTAGGCTCACTTTTCCTCCTTAGCAGCGTCAGCGCTAGTTTCGGCTTCAGCGGCCAGAGGCTGGCTCACCTGCGGGGCCGGGGCGCCGTTCATGGCGTCCATGCCGGAGTGACCGTGCACTGCGTTTTCAACCTGTGCCTCGGTTTCCACCGGGAAGGGTGCGCTGGCCTTAGGCAGCAGGGCTCCAGTGTTTAGCATCTGGCCACGAATGCGCAGTACACGCGAAACCGACTCGTCAAGCAGCTTGCCGGAGGCGTCCAGCGCCGGGGCGGCAGCGCTGTTGGTGGTGGCGTAGACACCGGAGAAGGGCTTTTGACCCGGGTGCTCGCCGCGCTTGGCGTAGGCCTCAAGCTTGTCTTTAGCAACCTGTGCCTGACCGCGACGCTTGTTGGGGCTTTCGCGGTGGGTTAGGGTCAGCGCGCCTAGGGCTGCAGTGATTAGCAGCAGACCGGTTAGCTCCATAACCGTGGAGTAGTCGTTAAACAGCACCTTGGCTAGAGAACCAATGGAGTCTTCAGTAATTTCAGCTGAAAACTTGGCCGGGCCCACCAACTGTGAACGCATCAGCGCCGTCACCAGGGTGATTACCAGCCCCAAGCCCATCAGGCTAGAGAGGAGCTTGTGTCCACTGACAGTGTCGGCAATGGACTCGTCTGCGGCCACACCCACCAGCATGATCACGAATAGCACAAGCATCATGACCGCACCGGTGTAGACCACGATCTGCACCGCTCCCAGGAAGGGGGCAGAGTTAGCAATGTAAAGGGTGGCCAAACAGATCATGATCATGATCATGTTTACGGCCGCGTAGACCGCACGCTTAGCGGTGAGCACGCCCAGGGCGCACACCACTGCAATGACGGCGACTACCCCAAACAGGATGCTTTCACCCAAGCCCAGCTGTGGGGCGGGCAAAAGGGCGGTGGCTAGTGAAGTTGCCATTAGCGCACAGCCTCCTTCTGGTTTACGACTTTCGCGGTGGCCAGGCTGGGGTCATCGGGACGGTTGGCACGTACCCAATCCACCTGGTTCTGGGTGGGGCCGCTAACCTCGCCACGGTAGTAGTCACCGTCTTCGCAGCCCTGCGCCATCGGGTGCGGGGCAGCTAGTGCGCCTTCAGGCAAGGGAGCTAGCAGGTTTTGCTTTTCGTAGATCAGGCCTTCACGACCGTCGCCTACCAGCTCATCGATTTCGTGAGTCATGGTTAGCGCGCGGGTAGGACAGGCCTCAATGCAGTAACCGCACAAAATGCAGCGCAAGTAGTTGATCTGGTAGACGCGCCCGTAACGCTCACCGGGAGAGTACTGGGCTTCGGGGGTGTTGGGAGCGGCCTCAACGTAGATAGCGTCAGCCGGGCAAGCCCAAGCACACAGTTCACAACCAATGCACTTTTCCAGCCCGTCGTCGTAACGGTTGAGCTGGTGGCGGCCGTGGAAGCGAGGCATAACCCGAGGCTTTTCAAAGGGGTAAGGCTCAGTTTCCACCGGACGGAACATGGAGGAAATAGTTACCCCATAGCCGGCCAGCGGCGAGAGCAGCTTAGCTAGCGCCGAGGGCTCATCACGCAGCCACTGGTCGTGGTTGGAGGCATCAATTTCTTTTTTACTCACTTTTCAACCTCCTTGGCAGACTTGGCGGCCACCGCGTGGCGGGTAGAGGCAGGTAGCTCCTGCCCAGGCAGCGGCGGAACCGGATAACCACCGGCGAAAGCGTCAAAGTCGCTCTCAGACTCTTCCTCAGTGGGCTTAGATTCAGGCCAGAAGAACAGCACCACCATGGTCACCACGCAGATCACACTTAGACCCAGCAGCAGCTGCTGTGCATCCATGTCGGTGAAGGCGCGCAGGCCCTGCACAATAGCTACCAGCACAAACCAGGCTAGAGCCACCGGAATCAGGAACTTCCAACCAAAACGCATGAACTGGTCGTAGCGGAAACGCACCAAAGTACCACGGGTCCAAATCATGAAGAACATGCAGGCCCACACCTTGGTTACGAACCACAGCACCGGCCACCAGCCAGAGTCGGCGCCTTCCCAAATCATGGTTAGCGGGCCGGCGCTCCAGCCACCTAGGAACAAGGTGGTGCACACGGCGGAAACGTTGAACATGTTGATGTATTCGGCCAGGAAGAACCAGGCGAACTTCATGGAGGAGTACTCCACCATGTGTCCAGCCACCAGCTCACCTTCAGCTTCAGGAAGGTCGAAGGGCAGACGGTTAACTTCACCAATCATGGAGATGACGTAGATCAGGAAGCTGGGCAGCAAGCCCACACACCACCACAGGTTGGTCTGTGCGGCCACAATCCCGGAGGTGGACATGGAGCCCGAAACCAGGAACACGGTCACAATGGACAGACCCATGGCCAGCTCGTAGCTGATCACCTGGGCGGCACTACGCACTGCACCAAACAGCGGGTAGGTGGAGTGGGCGGACCAACCACCCAGCACAATGCCGTATACACCAAAGGCGGTAATAGCCAGGATGTAGAGCACCGAGACCGGGAAGTCAGTTAGCTGCAGCGGGGTGTGGTGACCAAAGAAGCTCACCGAAGGCCCAAAGGGGATCACCGCGTACACCATGAAGGCACAGAAGGCGGCGATGGTGGGGGCCAGCAGGTAGATGAACTTTTCGGCGCCCTTGAGCCAGAAGTCTTCCTTCATGATCAGCTTGCCTGCGTCGGCAACAGCCTGGAGCAGACCTAGCGGACCGTTAACGTTAGGCCCTAGACGGGTCTGCATACGGCCCAGACCACGACGCTCAACCCACAGCGCCATAATCACGGACAGGATCAAAAATACCGCTAGGAATACGGCTTTGATCAGCGTAATCCACCAGGGGGTGTCAGAAAAGTCCGCAGTTACCCCGGCTGCGGTTGGCAGCGTCATAACGACGGCGTGCATTTACTTCACCTCCGAGAGATTAACGATAAGACCTTGGCCGCCACCTAGGCTCTGACGCACGGTGGAACCGGCCGAGCATTCGGGAAGCCAAACAGTGTTGGGTGCTAGCGGCGCGATTACCGCCGGCAAAGTGATCGAGCCGGTTTCCGTGCTGACTTGCAGCTGGCTGCCGGAGTGGATGCCATTGGCCTTAGCCAGTTCGCGGGCCACGTAGACCACCGGGCGGCGCGCAGTGGCGGCCAGGTGCTCTTCGAAGTCCTGTAGGCGCCCGCCGTCAAGCATGGGCTTGTGGGTAGCCAGGTAGGCCTGCCCGGGGGCCAGTTTGCTAGTGGCGACGGCGCTGGTGGGCTTCATCTCTGGGTGCACTGCGCTAATGCCCAGGCCAGCTAGCTCACGGTGTAGCTCAGCTAGGTCATTTACGTGCAGGTCAGATCCCATTTCTGCAGCCAGCATAGCCAGTACCTGACGGTCGGTGCGGGCACGTGAAACGTGGGCCTGACCAAAGGGACGCACGCGGCCTTCCCAGTTAACGAAGGTGCCGTTCTTTTCCACGGGCGGGGCCACGGGGAAGACCACGTCAGCATGCTCGCTGATTTCTGAGCGGCGCACCTCTAGCTGCACCAGGAAGCCAGCTTCGCTCATGGCGGTGCGGGCCAGTCCCGGGTCGCTAAAGTCGCGCAGGTCAACGCCACCAACTACCAGGGCATCTAGGCCATCAGCGCTAAGCACTGAGTTAAAGATGGCCTCAGTGTCGCGGCCGGCAGCGCTGGGCAAGGCGCCCCATAGCTGCTCAACCTGGGCGCGGGCGGCGTCGTCGGCAACTAGGCGACCACCAGGCAGCAGGCCCGGCAGGGTACCGGCCTCGATACCACCGCGTTCACCGGCACGGCGCGGCACCCAAGCCAGGCGGGCACCGGTGCTCTTAGCCAAAGCGTCGACGGCGCTGAGCAGGCCGGGCACCTCGGCGGCGCGTTCACCAACCAGGATGGTGGCACCCTCAGCGCTAAGGGCCTCGGTTAGCTCGGCGGGCAGGGCCTTAACAGCGGCAACCTCGCTACCGGGGGTGGCGCTGATGATGTTGGCCCGTAGCTTTACCGAACCGGCGCTCTTAATCGGGGCCACGGTGTGCACCTTGAGGCCACGGTTGTTCACGGCCTTGTGTAGGCGCAGGAACAGCGAACCACACTCGTCCTCAGGCTCTAGGGCCACCAGCAGCACCGTGCCGGCGCTTTCCAGGCTGGTATAGGTGACGCGGCCAAGGCCACGACCAGCCACGTTAGCGGCGATGAAGGCTTCATCCTCAGCGCCGGCGGGGCGTACTCGCTGGTCGATGTCGTTGGTGTGGGCCACGGTACGGGCAAAGCGAGACCAGGCCCAAGCGTCCTCTAGAGTCAACCGGGCACCGGGCAGGAAACCCACGCCACCAGCGGCGATGGCCTTAGCTAGCCCCTGCGCGGCGACGTCGAGAGCATCGGGCCAGCTGGTGGGAACCAAAGTACCGTCAGCTTCACGTACCAGCGGGGTGGTCAGGCGGTCCGGAGCGCTGGCCCAGGGGAAGGCGAAGCGGTCCTTGTCGGTGATCCACTCTTCGTTGACCTCAGGGTCGTTGCCGGCCATGCGGCGCAGCACCACACCGCGACGCATGTCCACGCGGATAGCGGAGCCGGAGGCGTCGTGCTCGGTTACCGAGTCGGTGGAAACCAGGTCCATGGGGCGGGCCCGGAAACGGTACTTGGCGCTGGTGAGGGCACCTACGGGGCAGATCTGGATGATGTTGCCCGAGAAGTAGGAGGCGAAGGGGCGTCCGCTTACATCCTGGTTGTCTACCTCAGCGCCGGCGGTTAGACCGTCCTGCACGCCGCTTTGACCACCGGGGCCGGACAGGGTGGGGTCGGGAATCAGGTGGTGCTCGCCGCGAATGTCCTGTGTGCCCGCGTAGTCGCCGGGCTCGTAGAAGTCCAGGGCGGTGGCGTCAAAGCGGCCAATCTGCTCGCCGTACATACCCGAGTGCTCGCCGGCGGGGTGACCGCCACCGCGTCCTTGCAGGGCAATGAAACGGTCACCAGCGATCTGGTCTGCGAAACGCACGCAACGCTGGCACAAGATGCAGCGGTCGCGGTCTAGCAGGATCTGGCTGGTTAGCCGCAGCGGCTTGGGGAAGGTGCGCTTGACGTCGGTGAAGCGGGTGACGGACTGGCCGCCCTGCTCCATGATTTTAAGCGCCTGGTTCTGTAGCGGGCATTCGCCACCCTTGTCACAGACCGGGCAGTCTAGCGGGTGGTTGATCAGCAAGAACTCCATGGTCCCGTTTTGGGCCTTGGCAGCTACCTCGCTGGTTGCCTGGGTTTCGATCTCCATGCCTTCCATGGCGGTCATGGCGCAGGAGGGTTGGGGCTTGGGCATCTTACGGACGACGCCGTCGCGCCCGGGCATAGCTACTTCCACCAGGCACTGGCGGCAGTTAGCTGAGGGCTTTAGCAGCGGGTGGTCGCAAAAACGCGGGATGCGCACGCCCACCTGTTCGGCGGCGCGGATGAGCAACGTACCCTTAGGCACGGCCACCGAGGCGCCGTCGATCTTGATGTTTACCAGGTCGGTCATAGAAGTCACCGTCCGCTTTCCGTGATTGCACTGGCTGCGTAGGGGAAAAGCTCGCAAGCCGGGGTGGTGTAACCAGCCTCGAACTCAGAGCGGAAACGCTTGATGCCGCTTAGCACCGGGGTGGCGGAGGCGTCACCTAGCGCACAGAAGGAGCGCCCAGCGATGTTGGAGGCAATCGACTCCAGCTTTTCCACGTCACCCGGCAGGCCCTTACCGGCCTCTAGGCGCAGCATGATTTGGCGCATCCAGTAGGTACCTTCACGGCAAGGAGTGCACTTACCGCAAGATTCGTGCTGGTAGAACTCGGTCCAGCGAGTCACTACGCGCACTACTGAAACAGTCTCGTCAAATACCTGTAGCGCGCGGGTACCCAGCATGGAGCCGGCGGCGCCTACAGACTCGTAGTCCAGGGGAACATCGAGCTCATCTTCGGTGAAGATGGGGGTGGAGGAACCACCTGGCACCCAGAACTTGAGCTGGTGACCTTCGCGGATACCACCGCACATGTCGATCAGCTCGCGCATAGTGATACCGAAAGGAGCCTCAAACTGGCCGGGGTTACGCACGTGTCCAGAGACAGAGAAAATACCGTGCCCCTTGGACTTTTCAGTACCCATGGCGGAGTACCAGGCGGCGCTTTCACGCAAAATCCCAGGCACCTGGGCAATGGTCTCAACGTTGTTGATAACGGTGGGACGGGCGTACAGACCGGCCACAGCCGGGAAGGGCGGCTTGAGACGCGGGTGACCACGGCGGCCTTCTAGCGAGTCCAGCAGCGCGGTTTCTTCACCACAGATGTAGGCGCCGGCGCCGGCGTGGGCAGTAATGGTTAGCGGCTGCTTACCGTCCAGGCCAAAACCGCTGTCTAGCAGGCCAGATTCCATAGCCTCACGGGCCGCAGCCAGCAGGCGGCGGTAAACCTGGCTAACCTCACCGCGCAGGTATACGAAAGCGTGATCGCAACCGATAGCGCGTGAAGTGATGGCCACACCCTCAATCAGGGCGTGCGGGTTACCCATAATGGTGGGAATGTCCTTGCAGGTGCCCGGCTCGGACTCGTCAGCGTTAACCACCAGGTAACGCGGCTTGCCGTCAGGGGCGGGCAGGAATGACCACTTCAGGCCGGTGGGGAAGCCTGCACCACCACGGCCACGCAGGCCGGAAGCCTTAACCAGCTCAACAATTTCGCTGGCCTGCATTTTCTTGGCCTTAGCTAGGCCCTCGTAGCCGCCGTGGCGACGGTAAACGTCCAGGGTCCAAGAGCGGTCCACACCCCACATGGAGGTCAAGATGGGCGTTAGCGTCCCCGGCGCACTGTAAGCGGGCTGTGCCACTGCAGTGTCACTCACTTGGTTTCCTCCTTCGGTGCGCTCCAGCCCTTTTCCTGGGCGATTGTCTGCCCTAGCAGGCTGGGGGCACCAGCACTGATGCCCTCATCTACCAGGCCGTCTTCAAAACCAGCTAGTAGGTGCTCGTTCTGCTTGAAAGTGGGCACCTGCTTAGGGCCACGGGTGGGGCCTACCGGCTTGCCTTGGCGTAGCTTGTCCACCAGGTCAATGGCCTTGGCGGGGGTCTGGTTGTCGAAGAACTCCCAGTTGACCATCACTACCGGCGCATAGTCGCAGGCCGCATTGCATTCGATGCGTTCTAGCGAAATGCTGCCGTCTTCAGTGACGCCGTCGTTACCGATCCCCAGGTGCTCGCTAACCGCGTCCCAAACTGCGTCGCCCCCCATAACCGCACACAGTGCGTTGGTGCATACACCCACGTGGTACTGGCCGCCGGGGTGACGGCGGAACTGGCTGTAGAAAGTGGCTACGGCGCTAACCTCGGAGGTGGTTAGGTTCAGGGTTTCAGCGCAAAAACGGATGCCGTCAGGCGAGACGTAACCGTCATAGCTCTGAATTAGGTGCAGCATCGGGATCAGCGCGCTACGCTCATGCCCGCTGGGGTAACGCCCCATGATCTGGGCGCTTTCTTCACGTAGACGCGTCAAAGTTGCTTCGTCATAACTCATCAGCGGTCCACACCTCCTAGTACGGGGTCGATGGAAGCCAGAGTCGGAACGATGTCGGCAAGCATGCCGCCCTCTCCCATAATGGCCATGGACTGCAGGTTAGAGAAGGAAGGATCCCTGAAGTGCACGCGGTAGGGGCGAGTGCCGCCGTCGGAAACTAGGTGCACACCCAGCAGACCCTTAGCGTGCTCAACCGTCTGGTAAACCTGCCCTGCGGGCACGTGGAAGCCCTGGGTGACCAGCTTGAAGTGGTGGATCAGGGACTCCATGGAGGTGCCCATGATTTCACGCACGTGCTCTAGGGACTGGCCCTGACCATCAGCAGCCAGGCTCATGCGGGCCGGCCAAGCGATAGCTGGGTCATCCACCATGGTGGGCTCGCCCTCTAGCTGCTCTAGGCGCTCAAGGCACTGGGAGACAATCTTGAGGGACTGGAAGCATTCATCCATACGCACGCGCATACGGTTGAAGCAGTCAGAGCGGTCGTAAACCGGCACGTCAAAGTCGTAGGTTTCATACCCGCAGTAGGGGGCGCTCTTACGCAGGTCCATCGGGTAGCCGGTGGCGCGCAGGCAGGGTCCGGTCAGGCTCAGGGCCATGGCCCCAGCCAGGTCGATCTCGCCCACGCCGATCATACGGCCGCGCAGAATCGGGTTGCCCATGCACAGTTTTTCCAGCTCGCCCAGGTCACGCTTAATGTTGGGCAGGGTGGAGCGGATGAACTCTACCGCACCTGCGGGAATGTCTTGGGCTAGGCCGCCGGGACGCACAAAGGCGTGGTTCATGCGCAGGCCGGTGATCATTTCGTAGGCGCGCAAAATGTTTTCGCGCCCACGGAAGGCGATGGTCAGCAAGGTGGTACCACCCAGCTCGTTACCACCGGTTCCCACTGCGATCAGGTGGGAGGCGATGCGGTTTAGCTCCATGAGCAGCACGCGCACTACCGAGGCCTTCTCGGGCACCTGGTCAGTAATACCCAGGGCCTTTTCCACCGCCAGGGCCCAAGCCACTTCCTGGAAGAAGGGGGCCACGTAATCCATACGGGTTACGAAGGTGGCGCCTTGGGTGAAGGTGCGGAACTCCATGTTCTTTTCGATACCTGTGTGTAGGTATCCGGTGCCTACGCGCACATCGGTGACATGTTCACCTTCCACCTCTAGTACCAGACGTAGCACGCCGTGGGTGGAGGGGTGGACGGGACCCATGTTCAGCACGATGCGGTCATCGCGCATGCGTTCTTCTTCATCGCGGGCAGCAATCTGGGCTAGTACTTCATCCCAGTCGCCACCGTTGGTTTGGAACTGGGGAGCGTCAGCGGCCAGAGAGTCTAGTGCTGCACCGGTTGCGTGAATGCTCATCAGCGGTAAGACCTCCGAGTGTCAGCGGGGGGCGTGGATGCGCCCTTGTATTCGACCGGGATACCACCTAGCGGGTAATCCTTGCGTTGGGGGTGGCCTACCCAGTCATCGGGCATGGCCGTGCGGGTGAGGCCGGGGTGACCATCGAAAACGATGCCCATCAGGTCCCAGGTTTCGCGCTCGTGCCAGTCGTTACCGGGGTAAACGCTAACTACTGAGGGCACGTGCGGGTCGGCGTCGGGAACAGCTACCTCAATGCGTAGCTGACGGCTGCCGTGGGTCAGGCTCATAAGCTGGTAGCAGGCGTGCAGTTCGCGGTCTTTGTCGCCGGGGTAGTTAACCCCCGAAACCCCAATGCACAGCTCAAAGCGCAGGTCGGGGTCGTCACGCAGGTACTGCATTACGGCTACTAGGTGCTCGCGTACCACGAAAATGGTTAGCTCGCCGTTTTCTACAACTACCTTCTCGATTACCTGGGAGGGTTCTAGCCCGCCCTTGTCTAGGTCTTCGATTAGGTCGTCGACGACGGCGTCGAACCAGCCACCGTAGGGGCGCACCGCTGCGGGGGCTAGGGTGATTACATTGTGGGCGCCATCAAAACCGGTAGTGTCGCCGGCATCTTTGGCTCCAAATAGGCCGTGTTCGCTGCCGATAACTTCCAGGGCTAGCTGCGGGCGCACGGCGACGCCGTCAATCTGGGCTACGGGCGCCTCGGTTGCCTGGCTTAGCTCTTCACTCATGCCAGCAGGCCTTTCTGTGCGTGGGTGGGGGTGGCGGCCAGGGCGGCAGCCTCGACGGCGCGGGCGATCTCTTTGCGGTGGCCCAGCAGCGGGCGCTTGGAGATCTGCTTGGTCAGCTCCAGCATGGCGTTGATCAGCATTTCGGGGCGTGGGGGGCAGCCGGGCAGGTAGATGTCTACCGGCACAATGTGGTCGGCGCCCTGCACTACGGCGTAGTTGTTGAACATACCGCCGGTGGAGGCGCAGGCACCCATGGAGATAACCCACTTGGGCTCAGGCATCGAGTCGTAGACGTTACGCACGATGGGGGCCATTTTGTGGCTTACACGCCCGGAGACGATCATTACGTCGGCGTGACGCGGCGAGGCACGGAACACCTCCCAACCGAAGCGGGCCAGGTCGAAACGGGGGCCGGCGGTGGCCATCATTTCGATAGCGCAGCAGGCCAGACCCATGGTGACAGGCCATAGTGAACGTGACTGGGCTAGGCCGGCCACGGTCTCAACGCTGGTTAGCAGGAATCCGGGGTTACCGGCTTGGTTTTCTTGGCTCATGCTTTATCCCCTTATCAGTCCCAATCCAGGCCGCCACGACGCCATTCAAGGACGTAGGGAACGGTGATTAGGGCGATGAAAATAAGCGCTGCTACCAGCCCGAACAGGCCTAGCTTTGCGAAAGAGCTGGCCCAGGGGTAGAGGAACACGACCTCAATGTCGAAAATGATGAAGGTCATACCTACCAGGTAGAACTTGACTGGGAAGCGCCCGTGAGCGTTGTTGGCAGGAGTTGGATCCACACCGCACTCATAGTTACGCACCTTGGTGGAGTTGCGCCGGTTGGGGCTGATAATGGCAGACATTGCCAGACCACCAATGGCGATAAGTAGCGCAACTGCCCCCATCACCAGTAAGGAGACATAGGGATTCACGGCGAGAACACCATCCTTTTACGCACAGAGATTGACCTTTAAACTGTAGTAGCTAGGCGCCAGGGGTTGCGCACACGACGCGCTTAACCTCTAACTTTTCCCAATATTACGCCAAAAGTTCGTTTTTACGACGGATTGTCACACCTAAGTAAAATGCTTTATTACGCGCGGTTTAGCTTGCTTAAATCTGCGCTCATAAACTCTAAAACCTGAGATGATTAGACCATGTCACGAGCCAGCCTAAATAAGGACCCGCGCGAAGTAGCGGGCATGTTCGACACTGTCGCCCGCCGCTACGATTTAACCAATGACGTCATGAGCGGTTTCCAAGTGCGCGCCTGGCGAGCAGTTACCCGCGCAGCTGTGGGCGCCGGCCCCGGCATGAAGGTTTTGGACCTGGCTGCGGGCACGGGCACCTCCACTAACGACTACGCCCTTGCCGGTGCCCAGGTGGTGGCCTGCGATTTCTCCATTGGCATGATGCAGGAGGGTAAGCGCCGCTACCCTGATCTGCAGTTTGTGGCCGGGGATGCTACCGCTTTGCCTTTTGCCGACGACGCTTTTGACGTGGCCACTATCTCTTACGGCCTGCGCAATGTGAACGACACTTTGGCGGCTTTACGCCAAATGTATCGGGTCACTAAGCCCGGGGGGCGGATTGTGATTGCGGAGTTTTCCACTCCCACTAACCCGGTGGTACGTGAGAGCTACAAGTGGTTTTTGACTCATGTAATGCCCCCGGCGGCCAGGGTGTTTTCTTCCAACGTAGAGTCTTACGACTATCTGGCTGAGTCGATTTTGTCTTGGCCTAACCAGGAGGAGTTGGCGCAGCTGATGCTTGAGGCCGGTTGGCGTCAGGTGGCTTATAAGAACCTCTCTGGCGGCATTGTGGCGCTGCATCAGGCGGTTAAGCCCAGCGCATGAGCGGTCAGCTGTTTTGCACCACTACCCCACTGTCGGTTAGCCCCGGCGTCAGCCTGACTGATTTTTTGCATGCGCCGACGTCGGTCAGCTGCTGGCTGCATGAGGGTTACGGCTTGGTGGGTTTGGGGCGCCTGCTCACTTTAAGCGCCCCGCCGGCACCTGAGGCTAGGCGCATTGAGCAGCTGCGTCAGGCTTGGCGCCACGAGGTGGGTCAGGCCAGTTGGGTTGACCAGGTGCGTCGCCCTGGCAGTGGGCCGCTAGCGCTGGGAGCTATTACTTTTAGCGCCACTTCCCAGGCTAGTTCGGTGCTGGTAGTGCCCCAGGTTTTGGTGGGGCGCGACCGTCAGGGTTGGTGGCTGACTCGCTTTGAGCTCTCCCCCGCCACGACGGCGTCGTGCAGCGAGGTTTTTAGGGGCCAGCCCTATACCCCTCAGCTAAGTTTTGTGCGCGCCGTGGCTAAAAACGCAGCTGAAAACGCTGGTTTGGCAGATATTTTGGATTTTGTTTCTGCCTGTGCGCAGGGCCAGGCTGCTTCGGCCACCAAAACCAGCCCTGCAGGTACGCAGGGCCAAGCAAGCGCCGCCACTAGCGCGAGCAGCCTGGGCGTCGTCGGACAAACAAACGCGCCCGTCGTCGGACAAGCGAACGAACCCACCAAAACCAGCCAAAGCAGCACACTTAGCGACTCTCAGTGGACCGGGGCAGTTGAGCTCGCCACGCAGGCGCTGAAGCAAAATCGGGCCATCAAAGTAGTGCTGGCGCGCGACAGCTACCTAAAAAGCTCGCTCACGCTAGGCGCCGCACTAGAGCACCTGGCCACTCGCTTTGCCACCACCTGGACTTTTAGCGTGGACGGGATGATTGGGGCCAGCCCCGAGATGCTGTTGCAGCTGCGTGAGCGGCAAGTGTTTTCGCGGGTCCTGGCGGGCACGGCTCGGCGCCGGCCCAACATGAACCAAGGTGAACTAGAACAGCTAGCTGATTGGCTGCGCGGCTCGCCTAAAAACTCTCGTGAACACCAGTTGGCGGCGGCCTCAGCGGTTAAGGCACTTATCCCTATCACCGAGAAGTTGCACGTCAGCGAGCCTTTTGCGCTGACCCTGCCTAACGTGATTCACCTAGCCACTGATATTTACGGCCAGGTAGCCGGTGATACAGGTGCGTTAGCGCTGGTGGAGGCGCTGCATCCGACGGCGGCCGTGTGCGGCACCCCCACAGCGGCGGCTGCGCAGCTGATCGGCGAGCTTGAGGGCATGGACCGCGAGCGCTATACCGGGCCGGTGGGCTGGGTGGATTGGCGTGGTGAGGGCCAGTGGTGCATTGCTTTGCGTAGTGGGCAGGTTCTGGCTTCGACGCCGCAGCTAGCTGGTACGCAGGGTGGTCCGGCTGGCTACCCGATGGGTAACCAGCCGGTGGGTGCGGTGCGGATTTTTGCGGGCGCGGGCATTATGCCGGATTCGGTTGCCGCTGATGAACTGGCGGAAACTAACGCCAAAATGGCGCCTATGCGCGCCGCTTTGGGTTTGTAGCCCGAGGCTGGGCGCGCGGCCCGAGGCCGGGTTTACCGCCCGAGGTTTTACTTGTCGTCAGGGCGCTCAACCAGTTTGACGGTAACTTCCATCTTGTTTGAGCCGCGCGCAACGGTGAACTTGACCTGGTCGCCGGCGCTGAACTGGCGCACATAACCCATCAGGGCCACTGATTCGCCTACTGCGTGACCGTCAACAGCCAAGATTACGTCGCCTTCACGCAGGCCCGCATTGGCGGCGGGGGAACCCGATCCAACCTTGGTGATCTTAGCTCCAGCACGGGTTTCACCATTAACCGTGGCGCCGCCGTCCTCAAGCGAAACACCTAGGTAAGCGTGGGTGGCTTTGCCATTCTTGATAAGCTGCTGGGCCACTTTATTGGCCAGGTCAATGGGGATAGCGAAGCCGATACCAATGTTTCCGCTACGCGTGCCGCTGGAGGAGGAAGACCCCAGGGTGGCAATGGAGGAGTTAATGCCGATAACTCGTCCCTGTGAGTCGAATAGTGGGCCACCAGAGTTACCGGGGTTAATGGCGGCGTCAACCTGGATGGCGTTGGTGTAAACGCGTTGGTTGGCTGAGGAACTAGAAGAGCTGTCGCTGGACTCGCCCTTAGTGACTACCGGGCGGTCTAGGGCCGAGATAATACCGGTGGTGGCGGTGGAGGAAAGTCCCAGCGGGGCACCGATAGCCATTACGCCCTGGCCTACCTTTAGATCCTTGGAGGAGCCGATTTGGGCTACGGTCAGGTCTGAGGGGGCGTTCTTGATTTTGACTACCGCCAGGTCATTGGCGGGGTCAGTGCCGGTTAGTTCCAGCTCGTAGATACGCCCGTCTTTGAGCTGGGCGTATAGCGCACTAGCCCCGGCTACCACGTGGTTGTTGGTGATGATGTGGCCTTGCTTGTCGATAACCACACCGGAGCCGGTGGCGCCGCCCTCAGAGAGCTTGGCCTGGATGTAAACCACGGAGCTAGAGACGTTTTCGGCTACTTTTTGCCAGTCAGGGGTTTGACCCTGGGTGGTTACCAGCTTGGTGTTGCCCTGGTTGTTGGCTGAAACGGTGGAAGTGGAGGTGATGGCAGGGCGAGCCTCATCTGTGGCGCCGGCATAGTACATGCCGCCAGCGGTGATACCTGAGGCCACCAGAGCGGTGGTCAGCGATAGGGCCATCACCCCACCCCAACCTGGGGAGCTCTTCTTGTTGTTGCTGCTGTTAGAGGTGTAGTTGGCACCATTGTTGTAGCCACCGGGGTAGCCGCTAGCAGGAGCGGAGGGAGCTGCGGGGGCGCTAGAGGGAGCATAGGGGGCCTGGCCGTAGGGGGCGGCGCCATAGTTTCCGGCCGACCTATTGCCATAGTTGGGGGCGTAGGGGTTACGGGGCTGGTAGTTATCGCTCATCAATAGTTCCTAAAGGCTTAGCGGTAGCCAGTAATGGCTACCTTATGGACGCTAATCATAGTGACGTGGTCATTTGGTGAAGTTAGCAGCAACCCTTAAACAAGTTTGACATGCACCAGGCTACGGCCCTCAATTGTCTTAGACAATAGGGATTGCAGCCCATCGACGTCGTCAATTACGCTTACGTGGGCACCAAATGCGGCTGCTGCTTGCGCGAAATCAACTTGCTGTGCGGTAGTAAAAAAGCGTGGGAAATAATTACTTAGCTCACTGGCACCATATTCAAGGCTGCTAAATATTTTTCCGCCATGATCGTCTAACACGATTACTTGCAGGTCCACCTCGGTTTCTGTAACTGCCTTAACCAGGCCGGTTAAGTCGTGTGCTGCCGCTAAATCCCCAATAATTACCCGCACTGGCTGGCCACTGGCCCAGGCTAGGCCCACAGCAGTGGAAATAGTCCCGTCAATACCGGCTAATCCACGATTAGCCACTACTGGGCCGGGCATCTTTTTCAGTTGCCTACCCGCAGGTAATCGAGCATCTAGATAGCGGATGGTCATCGAAGAAGCTGCCATTAAAGTAACGCTGCTTTCTAGGCCGTCGCTGTGAATTGCTGTTGATTGGCTATGAGATTCGTATTGTGAGGTGGCCTGCCAGGTAGTTAAAGCCATTTGCGCGGCTTTAGTTACGCTGGTGGCGTTTAGTTGGTGTTGGCCAGCTTGTAGCCAGCGCCTGAGCCACAGTGGCAGCGGAGCGTTTTTGCCGACGCCGGCGCTCGCCCCCGCATCTGCACTCGCGCTGGCATCTCCACCTGCATCGGCGTCTGCGCCCGCACCAGCGCCCACACCGGCACCAGTGCCCACCCCCGCACCAGCGCCCGGGCTATCTAAGCTGCTCAGGGCCTGTTCCAGAGTGGTTACGTAGGCGGCTTGCCCGCTGACGTCACTCCAGCGGGCTCGGTTGGTCAGCACCACCTGGTAAATATCCGCTCGCGCCAGTAGCGCACTGATGGGGCGGGTGAGGGTGGGGTGGCCGACTACCAGCAGCTGCTCGATCTCTTGAGAAAGCTGGGCGCCGTCGCCACCAACTGAGCTGTCGCCACCAGCTAAAAGCGCACTGTAGGCAGCCACCGCGTTGGCGTCGGTGCGCACCAGTGAGGTGGGTTCAGCCAGTAGCGGCCACCCCCAAGCGTGGGCTAGGGCGGCGGCAAAGTGGGCCAGGGCGGCGTCGTCGTTGTCCCCCACCACAATCACCCCACGCCGGGCGGGGTCTAAACCTAAGCGGCACCCTACTTGGCTGACTGTAACCCCATTTAGCTGATCCTCTAGGGGCTTGCGCGCACGCAGCCAGTGAGTTTTGGGTTCCAAATGCGGCACTTGCCAAGGGGCGGCGGGGGCCAGTGGCGGGGCTAGGCGCACGTTTAGATGCACCGGGCCGGGGTCTAGGCTTAGGCGCCCTGAGGCTGCAGCTACCGCTCGGCGTACTTGATTGGCGACGGCGCCGCTTGCGTTAGTGTCGCCCAGGTCCGCCTGGTATCGGGTAGCCGCGCCAAAAATCCCGGTTTGCACCGTGGTTTGGCTGGCGCCAGTGTTGACCAGGGCATGAGGGCGGTCGGCACTCAAAATTATTAGCGGCACCCCGGCGGCGTCGGCCTCCACCACGGCAGGGTGCGCGTTAGCTACCGCGCTACCGGAGGTCATAACCGCCACGGCGGGGCGAGCTAGGCCTTCATGCAGCCAGTCGGAGCGGGAGGCGCCTAAAGCCACAAAAGCAGCGCTACGCTCGTCAACCACCACGCGCAGCTGCAGGTAGCCGGCCTGCGCGGCGTCGGCCAGGGCGTAAGTCAGCGGGGCGTTACGCGAGCCGGGGCTGATCACCACCCGCTTAACCCCGGCTTCAACTAGGGATGCCACCACGGCGCGGGCAAGTAAGGTGGCCGGGCTTCCCAAGGTGGCCAGGTTTTCTGGGGCGGCCGGGCTTCCCAAGGCGGCCGGGTTTTCTGGGGGCGTCACCTTTGGGCAGGGCGGCGGCTGAGCAGCTGGGAGGGCCGCTGGCTGACCGGCTGGGTGGGCGGCGCCACTGGGCGTAGATGCTACTTGGGGGGTCACAACTGGCCTAACTAAGTTGGGTCTCTAGCGCGCCAAAGCGCCAGATGTGGTTTTAAGTTTAGCTAGCTAGCAGGGTACTCAGGCGCACTAGGCGCTGGCACCAGCGCTCGCGTAGGGGTTCACTGGCGGCCGGGATACGCTCAGGCACCGCCTGCGCAAGCGTCAAATGCCCATTTACTGGCCTAAAGGGTGGGTCTATCACGTCTTCTTGCAGCAGCGAGCCGGTAGCCAAGCCGCAAGCATAGGGCAGCTCGGCTAAGGCGCTGGCTAGGCGTAGGCCTGCGTAAATCCCCACCGAAGTGTCGAGAGCTGAAGAGACCACCGCCGGCATTTCTAAACGCTTATATAATTCATAAGCAGCGCTTATACCACCTAGTGGAGCCACTTTTAGTACGGCCACATCCGCCGCCTCTAACTGCCGTACTGCCATAGGGTTGGTATCCAAACGCAAGGATTCATCGGCGGCGATTGGCACCTGGAGTTTGCGGCGCAAAACCACCAGATCGGCGGTGTCCCTGCAGGGCTGCTCAGCGTATTCGAGCCCGCCGGCGGCGCGGTCATATAGGGGCAGTAGTTTTAGGGCTTGATCTAAATCCCAGGCAGCATTTACATCAATACGCAGCGCTGCCCTAGGCCCCATAGCGCCGCGCACCGCCTCTAGGCGCTGTAGATCTTCGCTCAAACAATCAGGTTTGTCAGCCACCTTCACCTTGGCAGTGTTTATGCCCGAGCCTACTGCCGCGAGCGCGCGCGCCTCAGCTTCCCTAGGCCCCAGGGCGGCAATAGTTGTGTTAACCGGGATTTGCTGGCGTTTAGGCTCGGGGACACCTTGCTCAGTTAGCGGTTTAGTGGCTTGGCTCAGGGCGCTGGCCAGCCATTTAGCGCTGTGAACGTCGGGGTGGTTCCAAAATGGGGCGCACTCTGCCCACCCGGCGGGGCCATGCACTAGGACGCCGTCGCGCATGGTGATACCGCGAAAGCGCACCCGCATGGCGATTGAGAAAACCTCTACCCGGTCAATGCTTTCCCACAGCGCGGCGGCTGGCGGGGAGCATTGCTTACGGATTGTTTCAAGCATGGCCCCCATTATTCCTTTATTCCTTAGCGACGACGCCGCCCAACCCCAGGCGTCACCAGCGCTCGCGCATCACCATTAGCCACTCGCCATCCGCCGCTCGCCCACCGCCCAGGCGCGCGCGTCCAGCTAACGCTCACGCGTCCACCTAACGCCGCAAGACATGGCGCGCCGCCATTAGAGGCCCCTAAACGCAACCAAGACCGTCTTAAAGACAGTCTTGGCAACTGATAAAAGCTGATTGCAGCTTAAAGCCGCCATCAGCGGTAGGGCTGCTCCAAGGGAACTTCCGGGTCGGGCTGGCGGGTGATGCGGTTACGCAGGTCGCGGCGCACAATTTCAATCGACCACAGCCACACTACGTGGCCTAGGGCCTCAGAGAAGTGCTCGGACCAGGTCTGGCCGCCCTCGACCCACGGGAAGGGAACTTCCCAACCAAACTTCACGCACGCTATAGCGGTTAAAGATACCGAAACGTACGCATAGATGAGTTTAAACTGAAACTAAAACTCTATGACCTTTGGCAGAGGTGGCTAAAAAGCCCCTGATAGGCAGCGGTTTAGTGACAATCTAGAAGTAATACGGGAAGGAAGACCAGTCTGCCGGGCGCTTGTTGACGAAAGAGTCACGCCCTTCCACAGCCTCATCGGTCATATAGGCCAGGCGCGTAGCCTCACCAGCAAAGACCTGCTGACCGGCTAAACCGTCGTCGGCCAGGTTGAAAGCAAACTTAAGCATACGGATAGCCTGGGGGGATTTGGTGGCCACAATCTCGCCGTATTCAATAGCTTTATTTTCCAGCTCAGCGTGGTCTACCACCTCGTTGACCACTCCCCAACGCTCAGCGGTTTGCGCGTCATAGGTACGGGCCAGGAAGAAAATTTCACGGGCACGCTTATCGCCCACTTGGCGTGCCAGTAGAGCCGAGCCGTAGCCGGCGTCAAAAGAACCCACATTGGCGTCAGTTTGTTTAAAAAGCGCGTGCTGGCGCGAGGCAATAGACAGGTCACACACCACGTTTAGGCTGTGACCGCCACCTGCCGCCCAGCCGGGCACGGCCGCGATCACCACTTTAGGCATGGTGCGAATTAGGCGCTGAACTTCCAAAATATGCAGCCTGCCAGCGCGGGCGGCGTCGATACGTTCACGCCTGGCGGTGGTGGAGGCCAGCTGCCCGCTGGGGTCTAGCGCTGCTATAGGCTCTGGTGCTCCCTGCGGCCCACTTTCTGCCGTTTTTTGTGCCGACGACGTCGCCGGCTCGGGGGCCTGGGCGGGCTCAACTTCATAGCGGTAGCCGTCGCGACCGCGGATACGCTGATCGCCGCCGGAACAAAAAGCCCAGCCGCCGTCGCGCGCTGAGGGACCGTTACCAGTGAGAATAACTGTGCCCACATCCCCACTCATGCGGGCATGGTCAAGGGTGCGGTAAAGCTCATCCACAGTGTGGGGGCGAAAAGCATTACGCAGCTCAGGACGGTTAATAGCCACGCGCACAATGGGCTTATCAGTGCAGTTACCGTTTTCGTCGCGGCTAACTGCCCGGTGATAGGTGACGTCAGTTAGATCCTCAAAACCGGCGATGTCACGCCACTTAGTGGGATCAAAAATTTCAGAAACCTGCTTGGGAAGCGGGTAGTGCGCGCTCATGGCCACAGTTTAACTGTGCCCTAGACCGCCAGTAGGGCTAGGCCCAGGCTCAGGCCATAAACCAGCTCGTAAATACCAGCCATTTTCAGTGCGCCAATCAGTTCACGGCCCTTAGCCTTAGCGGCCACCGGGCGCCAAGCCAACAGGGCCAGCTGCCCCCACAGCACAGTCGCCACCACAGACACGGCAGCCAACACACCCAGTGAACCACCGGGCTCTCCCCCACCCCACAAGGCGGCCAAACCCAAAATCAGGGGTGCAAACAGCATCACCTGGTAGAGGCGGCTAGCACGCTCATAGCCCAAACGCACCGCCAAAGTGCGTTTACCATGGGCCGGGTCAGTTTCAATATCGCGCAGGTTGTTAACCATCAGCAGCGAGCAGGCAATCAAGCCCACCCCCACTGCGCTCAACCAACCCCACCAGGGCACCGCGTGAGCCTGCGTATAGGTAGTGCCGGCAGTAGCCACCAGCCCAAAAAACACGAACACAAACACTTCACCCAAGCCCAAGTAGCCATAGGGTTTAGCGCCGCCCGTGTAAAACCAAGCCGCCCCAACCGCTGCCGCACCCACCGCAACCAGCCACCAGGTGCCGCTCAAAGCCACCAAAGCCAACCCAAACAGGGCCCCGGCGCCAAAGCAACCAAACGCGGCGTGCTTAACCTTAACCGGCTCCACCAGCCCAGAAGCGGTCAGGCGGGCCGGGCCAGTGCGCTCGTCGTCTGTACCACGAATCCCGTCAGAGTAGTCATTAGCCAGGTTGCAGCCAATCTGCAAAGCCAACGCCACCAAGGCAGCCAACAGGGCCGCGACGGCGTCGAACCTACCCAAAGCACCAGCCACGCCCGAGCCTGCCAGCACCGGTGCTAAAGCAGCCGGCAAAGTACGCAGGCGCACCACCTCAGCCCACTTACCAGCCTCAAGCCGGCTAGCTGCAGACTTAGCCGTAGGTTCCGGGCTCGGCTCCGGCTCAGCCACCACCTTAGTTAAATCTTCCGGCACAGGCTGAGCCACAGAGCGGCGCATAGCCAAAGGACGACGTGGACGACGCGGGGCTACTTCACTCACAAGCCAAGCCTATCTCGCCTGAGACTAGCGGCAGCGGCGCCCCGCTCAGGCGCCCAGATCACAGGTAATAGCGAAACCAGTAGAAAGATCCGTAATAGTCACCTGCACCGTGGATGCAGCCGAAACCACGTAACGCTCCTCAATCAGCGGACCGTTATCGATACGCTCCACCGCAACCTCACTCAAATCAACCCCAGGATCCTCCTGCAGCTGACGAGTGAAGGGGAACAACACCGTGCCAGCCGGGGAAACCTCACCTACGGGCACACCATAAGCGTCAGTTTCGGTGTACTCCACAAAGCGGAAGTGACCCACGTTGTGGGCAGCCTGATAGGTACGCACCAAGCTCACATCCCCGCTAGGAGCCAGCGACAAGTCAGCGCCCAACAGCGGGTCGAAGCTAACCTCCTGGCCGCCACGCATCTCACGGAACACACCCACGCCACGCGACAGCTTGTCATACAGGGCGTAACCAGAGTCAGGGTCAGCCGCAATAGCCAAACCAATAGCGGTAGAAGCAGCCGTGTAGCTAGAACGGTGCACACGGTAGCCATAACGCTGCTTAAGGGCACGAGTAATAGCCGGCAGGTGGGCGGCGCCACCAACCACATACAGGCCCGCAGTCTCAGTGGTGAGCGCAAACTTACCGCGCGCATTAACATGCACCAGCGGCTCCATGGCAGCAAAAGTACGCTCAATCAGCTCATCAATAGCCTCATAGAAAGCCTTAACCGGCACGCTCACGCTCTTACCCAGAGCCTCAACCGCCACCGAACGCGAGTTGGGGTTCAAAGACTCCTTAGCGATACGGCATTCGTGCAGCAGCAGGTTCAGCTCACGCGAGCTTAGCTGGGCGCGCTCGCGGCCTAGCTTGGCCAAAACCAGGTCAGCTAGAACAGAGTCAAAGTCATCACCACCAAGCTGGTTGTGACCATAAGAATCAATCACCTCGTGGCGCTTACCCTCGCAAGAAACCAGGGAGGCGTCAAAAGTGCCACCACCGAGGTCATAAACCAGTACGCGGGTGCGCTTGGAGTTAATGGTGGAGGCGTAACGCTGGGTGTATTCAAAACCGGCAGCACTGGGCTCATTAATCATGGACAGCACCTGCCAGCCGCCACGTTCAAAAGCCTCAATAGTCATTAGGCGCTGACCGCTAAAAGCGTGGGCGGGAATACCAATTACCGCTTCTAGCGGCTCATTTTCACGCAGTGGGCTGATAGTGGAGGACTCACGCACCTGCTGAGCCACATAAGCCAAAAAGCCGCTAACTAGCTCCATAATGGGGTAGCTGCGCTCCCCTAGGCTCACCTGGGTGTTGGGGGTGACGTCAACATCAGACAGCAGGCGTTTAATTGAACGCAGGAAATCGCCGCCAGTCAGGGCTACGGCTTCAGCTTCAAAACCGTAGACAAGTTTGGCTCCATCCCAGGCCACTAAGGACGGAATGTAATCGATCCAGTCGCCTGCTTCATTGCCAAAACTGACAACTGGGTAGTTGCCACGGTCCGCATAAGCGACGGTAGTGTGGGTAGTTCCAAAATCGACGCCAAATCTCATGTGCCAAGCCTATGGCAGTGCAAAGATTATAACCAGGGACCAACACGCAAATGAGACGTAATATTGCCAGGTAGACAAGCTTTAATACACCTTCTTATAAAAACCAGCAGGTGGAGATTGAATCTAACGATGCATTCAATCTCCACCTGCTTAGTATTCAGGTTTAAAGTTCAGCGCATTTGGCTGCGCATCAAACCTGTTAGGTGTGTTTAGGTGCGTGCTTAGGCACGTGCCAATGACTGCTTAGCCTTAGCCACCACGTTGTCCACGGTGAAACCAAAGTGCTCAAACAGCTCGGCGGGCGTGGCCGACTCGCCGTACTCATCAATGGCAATGATCTCGCCGGCGTCGCCAACCCATTCGCGCCACCCCATGGAAGAGGCAGCTTCCAGGGCCACGCGGGCCTTTACCTGACTGGGCAGCACCGATTCGCGGTATTCGGCGTCCTGCGCGTGGAACCATTCCCAACAGGGCACAGACACCACGCGGGTGGGGATACCTTCAGCTTCCAGAGCCTGGCGCGCCTCAACCGCCAAAGCCACTTCACTGCCGGTAGCTAGCAACAGCACCTGCGGCTTAGCGTCACTGGCCTCAACCAGGGTGTAGGCGCCACGCAAAGTGCCTTCAGCGGGAGCAAAGCCGCCCTCGCTGCGGTCAAAGATCGGCAGGTTTTGACGCGACAGCACCAAGCCGGTGGGGCTATCGCGGTGAGCCAAGGCGCCTAGCCAAGCCTGCGCAGTCTCATTGGCGTCAGCGGGGCGAACCACGCTTAGGCCAGGCATAACTCGCAGCGAAGCGATGTGCTCAATGGGCTGGTGGGTGGGGCCATCCTCACCCACGCCGATAGAGTCGTGACTCCACACAAAGACGGTGGGCAGCTTCTGCAAAGCAGCCAGGCGCACCGCCGGACGCATGTAGTCAGAAAATACCAGGAAGGTACCGCCATAGGCGCGAGTCAGCCCCGACTGCACAATACCGTTGAGCATGTTACCCATAGCGTGCTCGCGCACCCCGAAGTGGATAATGCGCCCATAGGGGCCATTTTCCTCAGGGTTTAGTGAGCCCTCGGGCAGGAACTCACTGGCACCAGCAATGTTGGTCATGTTGGAGCCACCCAGGTCAGCGGAGCCACCCCACAGCTCAGGCAGTGTGGAGGCGATAGCCGACAGGGTCTTGCCACTGGCCGCGCGGGTAGACAAGCTAGAGCCCGGCTCGAAAACCGGCAGGGCGTCGTCGAGCTCAGCCGGCAGTAGGCCAGCACGTACCCGCTCTAGCAGCTCCAGAGCCTGCGGGTTAGCCTGCCCCCAAGCCTCAAAGCGCTTATCCCAAGCAGCGTGCAGCTCGGCGCCACGCTGGCCAGCCTGGGCGCGAGTGTATTCCAGCACCTGAGCAGGCAGAGCAAAACGCTCGTTGGGGTCTAGGCCAAGGTTCTGCTTGAGACCAGCTACCTCACTTTCACCCAGCTTGGCGCCGTGGGAGGAGGCACTGCCCTGCTTGGTGGGGCACGGCCAGGCAATGATGGTGCTCAGGCGGATCAGCGAAGGACGCTTGGTTTCTGCACGGGCAGCTTCTAGGGCCTCGTGCAGGGCCTTTACATCCTCGTAGTAGCCACCGTCACTGCCAGCACTACGCCAATCCACGTGCTCGGTGTGCCAGCCCTGGGCGGCAAAACGGGCCTCAACGTCGTCACGGAAGGCCAAACTGGCATCACCTTCAATGGTGATGGCGTTGTCATCCCAGATAACGATCAGGTTGCCTAGCTCCTGGGTGCCGGCGAAGGAGGCGGCCTCAATGGTTACGCCTTCTTGCATGCAGCCGTCACCGGCGATCACGTAGATGTTGTGGTCAAAGATTGACTCGCCGGCAGGGGTGGCGGCGTCGTAGAGGCCATGCTCGCGGCGAGCAGCAGCGGCCATACCCACCGCAGCAGCAAAACCAGAACCGAGCGGACCAGTAGTGGCTTCCACACCCGGAGTGTGACCATATTCGGGGTGTGCAGGGGTGCGCGAGCCACGCTTACGCAGCTGCTCCAGATCGCTAACCTCCAGCCCGTAGCCGGCTAGCACCAGCTGCACGTACTGCATCACCGAGGCGTGCCCGGCACTGAGGATAAAACGGTCGCGTCCGAGCCAAGTGGGGCAAGCCGGGTCTACTCGCATCTCCTTTTGGTAGAGCAGGTAGGCCGCCGCCGTCAGGGAGATAGCAGCGCCCGGGTGTCCGGAGCCAACCTTCTCCACGGCGTCTGCCGCCAGTGCCTTGCCAAACGCCACTGCACGCTCATCTAGCTCATTCCAGCTAAACGATTTAGTCATTCAAAAGTGCCTTTCTTATTATCCTGGCAAGCTACGGGCTTTATAGCACCCTATAAGCTTACTCTGGTTTAGTTCTTGGCGTTGGCGTTGAGGTGGTCAACCGTGGAGTGGATTTGCTCGCGTAGTGCCGGGTAACGCTCCATGTAGGTTTGGAAGTAGAACTGGTATTCCTCGTGGGCCTCGGGGTTGGGCTCGATGGTTTCGGTTACGTGCACCATGTTCGCGGCGGCGTCCTCAATTGAGGAGTAGAACTCGCTACCTACCGCAGCCAGCATGCAAGAGCCCAGCACGACGGCGTCGCCCACTTCGGTCAGGGTGATGGGCACCCCGGTCACGTCTGCGTGCATCTGCATCCACTGGCGCGACTTGGTTGCCCCACCGCAAGCCACCAGCTCCTTGGTTTCAATGCCGGCTTGGCGCAGCTTGAGTAGGTTGTGGGCGACGTCGTAACACACGCCCTCCTCAATGGCACGGTAGAGGTGGGCGGCAGTGTGACCCAGGGACAGGCCGGAGAAGATACCGCGCGCCTTGGAGTCGGTGTAGGGGGTGCGGTTGCCCTGGAAGTACTCGTTGACGATGAGGCCGTCGCAACCAATGGGCAGTTCGTCAGCCTTGCGGTCCCACAGGTAGTAGGGGCTCATGCCGGTAGCTTCAGCCTCAGCGGCAACGGCCCCGCCGAAGTTTTCCTTGAACCACTTGAGTACCGAACCGGAGGAGGAGATACCGCCTTCAACGGTGTACTGGCCCCGGATAACGCCGTCGGTGTAGGAGCCGAAGAAGCCCTCACCGTAGCCAGCTACCGCGCTTTGACCGGTGATTACGTGAGAAGAGCCGGTGATCAGGGCTAGCTTGCCGGGGCTGACCACACCCAAACCGATCTGGCCGGCCCAGGCGTCGGGCAGACCCTGAGCTACTGGCGTGCCCGGCACTAGACCCAGGTCACGGGCGGCGACGGTAGACAGTTCGCCCACTAGTACACCCAGGTCATTTACGGTTTCAGGGAGCTTGTCAAAGACGTCGCCGGCGCCTACGTGAGCGTAGAAGTCTTCCGGCCAGCCGCCGTGGTCACGGTTGTAGTACATACGCAGGGCAGCGGAGTTGATGTTGACTGACCAGGTGCCAGTTAGGCGGTAGGTGAGCCAGTCGGGGGCGTCAACTAGGCGGTAGGCGGCGTCGTAAATGTCGCGCTCGTTTTCACGCAGCCAGGCGGCCTTGAAGGGGTACCACTCGGCGGTTGCCGGCATGGTTCCGCCACCGTTATATAGGCGCGCCCAGGAGTCTGAGGTCAGCGCCCGCTCTGCCTGCTCAGTGGCGCGCACGTCCATCCACATGATGGCGTTACGTAGGGCGTTACCGTTTTTGTCCATGGGCACCACGGTCATGGTGGTGGCGTCATAGGAAATGCCACCAATGGACTGGGGTGGAATGTAGGCGTTGTCCATGGCTTTGCGGGTGGAGGCCATCAGTGCGTTCCACCAGTCGTCAGGTGACTGCTCAGCCCAGCCCGGGCGCGGGTAGTGGGTCTTGTAAGGGGTGGCCGCGAATGAAATCGGATGACCTTCTAGGTCAAAGATAGCCACACGACATGATTCGGTACCGAAATCAATACCCATTACAAATGGGCCGTTAATGTTTACAAATGCCATCATTTGCTCCTTTGCGTTTAGTAATTGCACTGACGAAAATGCAATTGCTTGTGGGACTACCGTGTCCCTGGTTAATAGTTAGCCCGGTGACTTAGCTATTTAGCAAGGAAGCCACCGGGCTGTAAGAACCGGCGCGGTTAAGCGCTAGTCATCTTCACTCCAGCCTAGCTGGGGCCAGTACTGTAGCGGGATAAGTTTGTCGATGCGATCGAGTATGTAGCGTGGGCGCTGGTTTTGTGCACGTGCACGCACGTCATCGAGGGTGGCTTCACCGGTGAGGGTCATGGCACTGGCCATGCCGGTGTCTAGGGCCATCTGGATGTCGGTTTGTAGCCGGTCACCCACCATTACGCAGTCGGCTGGCTCTACATCTAGACCCGCTAGTGAGGCGGTGAGCATCACCGGGTTGGGTTTGCCAAGGTTGGCGACGCATTTGGTGCCGGTGCAAGCCTCGATGGCAGCGATAATCGAGGCCGCATCCGGCTGGCCGTGTCCGCCCGGGAAAGGGCAGAAACGGTCTGGGTTGGTAGCAATCAGAATGGCGCGCTTGTAAAACCAGATGGCGTCGAAGGCGATCTGTAGCTTGCGGTATTCGAAAGTGCGGTCGTAGGAGGCGATAACCACATCGATTTCGCTGGGGTCTTCGCTGATCTTAAAACCGGCTTCGATCAGGGCTCGCTTAAGTGGCTCTTCACTGATTGGATAGACGACGGCGTCGGGGTGGTTAGCTTGCAGCCAACGTACCGTGGTAACCACCGTGTTGACGATTTCCTCAACCGGCGTCGGTAGTCCCAGTCGCGCCAACTTTTGCGCATACTCGGCCGGGTCTTTGGTGGGATTGTTGGATAAGTAGCGCACGGGAATATTGCGCTCGTGCAGCTGCTCGATCATCCGTTTGGCACCGGGCAGGAGGTGGTCTCCTAGGTAGATAGTGCCATCCATGTCAAAGATGTAGGCGGCGTAAAAGTCCGTGGGGGTTTTAACGACGTCGTCCATGGCTTTTCCCTAAACCTTAGGCTCCAGCGATCTGGGCCGCCGCCATGAAGATGGTGGTAGTGGTCCAAATAGCGATGGCCGGGGGGTCAATGTGGGTGTTACCACGGTCGTAGAAGACACGAGCCGCAACTTCACCGATAACAGCGCCGGTTAGACCACCCAGGGCACCGAGCACCAGGTAAATCAGACCCACGCCTCCACCGGGGTGGAGACCCAACACCGGGATGAACTGGGTTACGGCCAGACCACCGGTGATGGTCATGTGGTGGGTTACGGGCATGTTGTGACCCAGGTTTAGGATCAAGATACACAGGGCTGAGATAGCGAAACCGAATACCTGAGCGTTCTTGGCTTCAGCCAGAACCGGGAAGTGGTGGCTGAGTACCAGGGCGGCACCACCGAAAGCCATACCCCACATGACACCCAGGGTGATGAACTGTGAGGGCTTTTCCTGCCATTCGAGCCAACGAGCACCTTCGCGGGGCTTGAAGCCCTGTAGGGCCGGCTTGGAGCCGAAGATGGAGTCACCAAACATCAGGCGAGCCACGATAGCGGAGATGAACACGGTGAAGGCAACCGAGTCGGTGTGGTGGCCAAACCACGGGATCATCAGTACTAGCTTCTGCAAAATAGCACCGAATACACCGAAGGCGGAACCAACCAGCCATACATCCGGCTTACCTAGGCCACTAAGCGGGGTAACAATGTCTTTGCCATCTTCAATATAGCCGCGCTTAGCTGCATATGCTGAGGCTGCCGCGCCACCAGCAAAACATACGTGAGGGCCAAAGACGGGACCAAAGGCAATGTAGTCTAGGACGTAACTGTCCTTAGTGGCCACCATGTAGCCTAGGCCAAATAGGGCCGATACTCCGGTAAATACGAATGCGTAGTTACCGCCGATGCAGGCACCGATAAAGCCACCTGCGATAGCGGCGATAATCCAGTACACGGAGATACCGGCGACCGCGAGGTCGAGATCCATTTAATCTGCGCTCCTTATTGCAATTTCTGGGAGGTAGGTTACTTCGAGTGTGAAGTGCGGGTCATTCCCGGTTTAGACTGTAGTCGTTTAGGGCCGCAACTTTGGGGGCCGAGTGGGAGGTTTCGTCAAATACGTATCCCAGCCACTCTTTAACCAGCCGACGAGCCAGTTCAATTCCGATTACGCGCTGGCCTAGGGTTAGTACCTGCGCGTTGTTGGAAAGCACTAAACGCTCAACAGAGAATGAATCGTGAGCCACTGAGGCACGGATTCCCGGCACAGTGTTGGCAGCCATCGCCATACCCATGCCCGTACCGCACACAATTAAGCCACGATCGCCTTCACCGGCAGCAATTTTGCGGGCAACTGCCACCCCGATGTGCGGGTAATCAATGTCTTGTCCCGCGTCAACACCTACGTCTATTACTTCGTCAACACGCGGGTCTGCTTGCAGATCTGCCTTTAGACGTTCCTTGTATTCATATCCGGCGATATCAGCGCCAACAACTACTTTGAATCCCATATTTACAACCTCCTTGTCGCATACCACAGGTATAGCTAGTAGTAATGATTGCGGTTACTGCTTTGTATACAGCATCCAAAGGCTTACTTAGCCCCTGACACAGTTTGCCTTGTTAGAGCCACTAAAAACCAGTCAAATTGGGATATTGGGCACATCTGTGCAACGCTGGCCACGGCCTTAGCGATATTTCTTAATGCTTAGCGTCACGATTCAGCTTGGCCCGCGCGCCAGTAGCCCATAAAGGACACTTGACGTCTGTCTACCCCCCATTGGCACACTAAGGCGCGGCGGATAGCGGCTACTTGGCTGCGTTCGCCAGCCACCCAAAAGTAGGGGGCTTGTGTCAGCGATTGGTCTTGGCCAAGGTCAGCTTGGGTTTCGGTGGTGGTTTCCCACAGTATGTCGGCGTCGACGTCGAGCTTGGGTAGGTCTTGTCTGCCGACGCCGCCTAGCGCTGCCACTTCACCCAGCCAGTCTTGCCATACTTGGGCTGCGGCGCGGGCTGCCTGCTCCACCCAGCCCTGGTTTACGGCGGTTACCTGCAAATGGTCTGGTCCTACCCCGGCCTGTTTAAGGTAGTCACTCCAAGTTGGCGGGCCACTGAGCACCACGGTGAAGTGGCGCTCTGTTTTCTGTTGGGCTTCGTAGTGCAGGCAGGCGTTAATTGCGGGCAGGGCGGTGGCGTCGCCTAATAGCACTACTTGTTTAGCCGCCCCGGGCCGGTATTCCAGTCCACTGCCGCGCTGGCCCAAAGTAGAGGGCAGGCGCTTGCCGGATGCGTCATAGCCGCGCCAGGGCGCCAACATTACGCAGCTAGCGCCGGCTTTAGCTTGCCGCGCCCAGCTCACGCCCGGCCCTTCATGCTCTGCTGGCATCCCAGTGACACCAGGTTTGCCAGCGCACCCACTGTTTTCACCATGCTCGCCTGGCTGGCCAGGCGCAGCGCCACTGCGCTTGCCTTGCTCACCAGGCTCAACGCCACCAATTAGGATGTCAATAGCGATTTGGCTGAGCTTGCCGGCCTGGTCGTGGCGCTGGCAGGCCACCGTATAGGTACGCATATAGCCGCGCTGGCTTACCGGTAGATCCAACCATTGGTGGTACCAGCCGCCATCTAACTGGCCCAGAGCCAGGCCGGCGTCGTCGCTAGCTGCCCCCACAATCAGTTTGATGCGGGTATCACGCAACCCACCGAGGCCGCCGTCGTCGACTAAATGCAGCTGCGGCCCACTTAACCAAATACGGGCGTATCCAGGCAGGGGGTTTTCAACCTGCACAACTTTTAGTGCCAGCGCCCCGTAACTCACTTCTGCCCTCTTAGTGAGCGCACCGGCACCACCAGGGGCGTGCCAGAGACCGGGTCAGGCACTACCCGCGCCTCTAGCTCAAAAGCGGCCGCCAGGTTTTGGGCGGTGACCACTTGCGCGGGCTCGCCGGCCGCCAGGATTTGCCCCGCACGCATAAACACCAGGTAGTCGGCGTAGCGGGCGGCTAAGGCTAGCTCGTGTAGCACCACCACAATGGTGGTTTGGTGGCGCCGGTTTAGCTCGCGCAGCAGATCCAGCACCTCGATTTGGTGGGTTAGATCCAGGTAGGTGGTGGGTTCATCTAGCAGCAGCACGCCGGTGCGCTGGGCCAGCACCATGGCGATCCACACGCGCTGGCGTTGACCGCCGGAGAGGGAATCTACCTGGCGGTGGGCTAGCTCGGTGGTGTGAGTGTCGGCTAGGGCTTGGGTAAGCGCCTGCTCGTCCTCGCGCGACCAGCTGCGTAGCAGGGAGCGGTGCGGGTAGCGTCCGCGCGCCACTAGTTCGCGTACGGTTAGTCCGGCCGGGGCTTGGGGGCCCTGGGGCAGTAGGCCTAGTTCTTTGGCGACGGCGCGGGCGGGGCGTGAGGCAATATCAGCCCCGTTGAGGATCACTTGGCCTTGGCTGGGTTTAAGCAGCCTGGCTAGGCCGCGTAGCAGGGTGGATTTACCGCAGCCGTTAGGCCCAGCCAGCACAGTTAGCTGGGCTGGGGGCGGGGTGAGGCTGACGCCTTTAACGATTGGCTGGCCGCCGTAGCCTAGCTGCACCCCCTGGGCGCTTAGCTGGCCCTGGGGGGACGTGCCCGGCTGGGTCTGACTTGCCGCGCCCTGCTGGCCCGGCTGGTCAGCGCTTAGCTGTCCCTGGCTGGTAGCCTCCTGCTGGCCTTGTCTGGCCGCGCCCGGCTGCTCGGCACCTGCCTGCGAGTCGGGGGACGGTGGTTTATTCGTCATCTGTTAATTTCCTTTACGCAGCAACACACTTAGCAGCACCGGCGCCCCCAAAGCACCAGTTATCAACCCCACCGGGTAAGGGCCGGAAGGCAAAATTTGCCCCACCGCATCAGCTAGCAACACAATCACCACGCCGGTAAGCGCACTTAAGGTCAAACTCCAGCGGCCAGTTAGCCGCAGCGCTAAGGGGCCGGCCACGAAAGACACAAAAGCAATCGGCCCGGCAGCCGCCGTCGCACTAGCAATTAGCGCCACCACCAGGGCCACAATGATCATGGTGTCGCGCACCGGGCGGGCCCCTAAACCTGCGGCCAGATCGTCACCTACCTCCAGCACCTCCAAATTACGACGACGCAGCGCAACTAGGGGCACTAGCACCACCATTAGCGCGGCCAGCAGGCTTACCCGCTGCCAGGTGGCTGAGGCTAGCGAACCAGACAGCCACACCATGGCTTCACGCACCTGGTAGGTGTTAGCAAAGGTGGTGACCATGATGATCAAGGAGTTGACGGCGGCCCCTACCCCCACCCCGATCAGCACAAAGCGGCCAGAAATACCGCCGCGCCCACCGGCCAGGAAACCCACAATGGCCACAATCGCAATAGCGCCCACAAAGGCCGCCCCAGACACTGGCAAGCCACGCAGCCCAAAAATCACCATCGCCACCATGGCGCACAGCGAGGCGCCCGCACTCACCCCCAGCACGTCGGGGCTAGCCAGAGGGTTACGCATAAGCCGTTGCAGCAGCGAGCCGCCTAGCCCAAAACACACCCCTACCAGCACACCTAGCACTATGCGGGCGGCGCGAAACTCCCACACAATTAAGGCGGCTGTGGAATCGGGGTCAGTTACCGCCAGCCATAAATCCCCAAAGCCTAGCTGGGGGTTTACCAGCAGTAGGGAAATAAGCGCGCCGCTCACCGCTAGGGCCAGTAAAATTGCGGCCACGCTTACGTTCTTGAAGCGGACTTTCATAGCGACACCACCTGCCGCCGTCGCACCAGCGCCACCAGCACCGGCACCCCAATTAGAGCCACCAGTACCCCGGCGGGCACCTCTGCCGGCGGCCAAATTAGGCGCCCCACCGTGTCGGCGGCGATCACCAGTATGGGGCCAGCTAGCAGGCTAGAGCCCAGCACCCAGCCCATTGCCGGTCCCCCCACTGCCCGCAGCAGGTGGGGCACAATAATGCCCACAAAACCCAGCGGACCAGCCAAGGCGGTAGCGCCAGCGCAGCAGCACACGGCCCCTAAAGCCCCCAGCGAGCGGGCCCGCAGCAGATTAATACCCAGCCCGGTAGCGACGTCGTCGCCCATAGAAAGCCCATCCAAGGCGCGATTTTGCAGCAAAAGCAGGCAAATCCCGACCCCTACCAGGCAGGCAGCCGGCCAAATCAGCTCCCAGCTGCGGCCACTAACCACGCCCAAGGTCCAGCGGCGAAAAGAATCCATATCCTGGCCACGCGTGAGGATAAACAGCTGCGTCACGCTGGCCACGCCGGCGCTGGTGGCCGCACCCGCCAACACCAACGTGATGGGGTCAGCCCCCGAAGAGGCGGTGATAGTCACGCTCCACACCAGCGCAGCCGCGATAACCGCCCCCACCATGGCGCTAAAAAGGTATGAGGCAGGCGTGGCGTAACCAATTAACACCGTAAAAACCACCACGGCCAAGGCCGCCCCGGCGTTAACTCCAATTAACCCCGGGTCGGCCAGTGGGTTGCGGGTGATGGCCTGCATGGCGCCACCAGCGCAAGCCAGCCCTGAGCCAGCCACCAAAGCCACTGCAGTGCGGGCCAGGCGAGCCTCAAGTACAGCGGCGTCGATAGCTTTTACCGGCTGATCATCAATCCAGGCGCTAACCACCTGCCAGCTAATTGCGCGGGCCCCAAACATGAAGGAAGCCGCACAGGCCAGGGCCAAACCAATAATCAGCGCCGCCGCAATAAATAGGCGTTTTTTAGCTAGCGACAAGGCTACTTCTCAAGGACTTTAGCTACACGCGGCACGTAGGATTTGAGCGCATAGCTGGCGCTGAGGGCGCTGAAAGCTGAGATGCTCATGGCGTCGGTCTTGTTGTAATCCAAGATGGCGCTGGCGTTAGCGACGGCCGGGATCTTGCTTAGCAGCGGGTCGGCTTTGATGGCGGCAGCGGCTTTTTCGTCATCAACCCAGGCGTGGAAAACGTCAGCCACCAGCTTGTCGGCCTGCTCAGCGGAGTAGTCGGCATAGAAGGTTTGGCTCTTGGCGTCGATGGCTGCCACCACCGGGGCCTGCACTAGACCTAGGGCCTGGAAGAAACGTGAGCGGTTGTCGCCGTGCATGTACAGAGAAATGGAGTGGTCTGCGCTGCCGATAGCGCCGGTGATGAAGGTGGCGCCTTTGAACTTGGGGTGCTGCTTGGCTACCTGCGCAAACTGGGCGTTGACGGCGTCTACTACTTCCTTAGCCTTGGCGCTGCGGCCGAGAGCTTGGCCCACCATAGTGGTTACTTCATTCCAGGGGGTGGTCCAGGCCCCGCCGGTCTTGGAGTAGGCGATAGTGGGGGCAATTTTGCTGAGCTGCTCGTATTCTTCTTTGCTGATGCCGCTAAGGGCCGCCACAATCAGATCCGGCTTGTAACCGGCGATTTCCTGGATGGGCAGGGAGTCGGTGGAGGTGAACTGCTTGGGGTAGTTGGCACTACCGGGGGCGGCACCGAGCTTGGTTAGGGCCTCATCCTTCCAGGGCAGGGACTTGTTTTTGTTGCCGCCCCAGGTGTTTGCGGGCATGGCTACGGGCACTACCCCCAGGGCAATGATGGCTTCTTCGTTGCCGGAGGAGATGGACACTACCCGCTTAGGTTCAGCTTTGATGGTGGTGGTGCCGTAGACGTGGGCTACGTTTACCGGGAATTTGTCTGTGGCCTTACTGGCGGAGGTGGCCTGGCTGTCGGTGGTTTTGGTGCCGCAGGCGCTAAGCCCGGCTCCAATGGCGACGACGGCGCTGGCGCCCAGTAGGTGGCGACGTGAAAGCATCATTTTTATCCCCTTTTAAATGGTTCTACCCCTAAAAGTGTGTCCTAGAACTCCAAAGCTGGCAAGGTTAGGTTTATCTCAGTAAATTTGAGGCTTTGGAAACTTGCAAATTGCGCCACTAGCGCCGTGGTATAGGCGCGTTAGAGTGAGATCGTGGCAAAAAAGGAAAGCTATCGCTGTAGTGAATGTGGCTGGCTCAGCGCGAAATGGCAGGGACAGTGCCGCCAGTGTCAGGCTTGGGGCACCCTGGCAGAAGTTGGCGCCAGCGCTAGCCTAGCTAAAACCGCTGTACGCACCCCTATTCAGGCTGCTCAGCCCATCGCTCAAGTTAGTGCCGAGTCAGCCCAGGCCCGCCCCAGCGGGGTTGGTGAGCTTGACCGGGTGCTGGGTGGAGGGATCGTGCCCGGGGCCGTGATTTTGCTGGCGGGCGAGCCCGGCGTCGGCAAATCCACCCTGCTGCTGACCGTGGCCGCCAATGCGGCCAGGCAAGCTGAGCTAACTGGCGCTGGCAGCGTCCTATATATAACTGGTGAGGAGTCCGCCTCCCAGGTGCGTCTGCGCGCGGCGCGTATTGATGCTTTAGCTGACAACCTGCTGCTAGCTGCAGAAACTGAGCTAGGAGCGGTGCTTGGCCAAGTGGAACAGGCTAATCCGGCACTACTGATAGTGGACTCTGTGCAAACCATTGCCTCAGCTGATGTTGAAGGCTCAGCTGGTGGTACCAGCCAGGTGCGGGCGGTGGCGACAGCAATCATTGCCCTAGCTAAAGAACGCAATATTCCGGTGTTGCTGGTAGGGCACGTAACCAAGGACGGCGGCATTGCCGGTCCGCGCGTGCTTGAGCACCTAGTGGATGTGGTGTGTCAGTTTGAAGGCGAGCGCCACGCACGTTTGCGTCTACTACGGGCAGTTAAAAACCGCTATGGCCCTACCGATGAGGTGGGCTGCTTTGAGCTAGGTGAACGCGGCATTGTGGAACTAGCCGATCCATCCGGGCTGTTTTTGTCTCAGGCCCGCTCTGAGGTTCCCGGCACCTGCGCTACCGTCACTTTGGAGGGACGCCGGCCCATGGCTATTGAGATTCAGGCTTTGGTGGCTTCCACCCATGCCGGCTCACCACGCCGCACCACCTCGGGCCTAGATTATTCACGCACCGCCATGGCTTTGGCGGTATTGCAGGCCCGCATGAAGGTGGACACCTCCTCCAGTGATGTCTATGTTTCCACCGTGGGTGGGGCTAAAGCCATTGAACCAGCCGCTGACCTGGCCTTAGCCATTGCGGTGGTGTCTGCGGCACGTAATTTACCCACTCCCCCAGGCCTGGTGGCTTTTGGTGAAGTGGGCTTAACCGGGGAGCTGCGCGCCACGGTGGGGGTGCAGCGACGTTTAGCTGAAGCTGCCCGGCTTGGTTTTGACCGCGCAATTGTGCCTTTGGCTGGATCCGCTGAGCTGCGCCCCATTAAAGGTATGAAAGTGCTACCGGTAGCTCACCTAGCCCAGGCGGTAGGTGCCGCGCTAACGCCACTAGATCAGTAGCGACGCACAGCTTTCTTGCCTGTAATTGCGCCAATAATTAGGAACAGCACGCCAGCCATCAGCCCCACCACCAGGGCGATACCTGCGGGGATAAAAATAATTGCAAAGAAGGTGGCCACTGAGCCATCTTTAACATGGCTGATCCCCACCTGCGCCACAGCGCTGGTGTCGCAATTTACGGTGGCATTAGTGGTGCTAGTAGGAAACACGTGACCAACAATCACCGTGTCATCCTCTTCTAGGCGGTACTTGGAGTTTTCCAGCTTCACCTCTAGCTGCGCGCCGTCAGCAGTGGTCACGCTGCAAACTGGCTTAGCCACCTGATCAGCCTGCACCCCGTCAGCTAGGCGCGCCCACAGCACGTTTTTACTGTCCGTAAACGTCTCGGTAAACGGGCCAGAGTTGTCATGCCAGGTAATCACCCGGTTCTGGCTAGCGTCTTTACTGAGCGTAAACAGGTTGTAGCCAGACCAGATTCCTGCTGCTAAGCCAAGCGCAGCGATCACAAAAGAAATAATCGCCAAAACTTTAAAAACACTGTTCATCTATCTACCTACTTAACGATAAAAACTTGCTGGCCAATGAGATCTTTACCGTCCAGGTTTAAACGCAGCACGTATGTGCCCGGCTGGGAAGGGCCCGCTGAAGAACAGTCAGCTTTATAGCGCTGCCCATTCCAGCTAACTGAAGTGGTGAAAGAGTCAGGGGTGGGGTTAGCCGATACATAAGCTGCTTCCCCCGCAGCCTTAGCTGTCAGCGGCGCCAGTAGCATTTTGCGGCTGGCTGGCTCAGCCTTGCAGGTGGCGGCGTTGTAGACAGTGTCTGTGCCGGAGGTGATCCGCATTTGCAGATGCTCAGAGCCCACATCAAATATGCAGGGAATATTGGCTTTATTAGCCACCTTCAAGTTGACAGTTAAAGCCTGACCGCGCGCCACCTGGGCCGGCAAAGTAACCGTGACATCCAGATTCTTAGTGTCACAAGCCAACGGGGTGGGCATACCACTGCCCTGGTTTTGGCGCTCCGCCTGCAAGTTTTGCACGCGCACAGTCTCAGTGACGTAGTTAAAGCCCCACACCACCAGCACCACTGTGAGCACTACCAAAAATATGTTACGTCCCAGCCGCATCAAGGAGGCTTTAAGCGCCGGGTCCATTGGCTGGCGCGGCGGCTTCTTAGGGCGATTAGCGGGTGGACGACGCCGTTCGGGTGCCTGCGATTGCGGGCGCGAGGGACGCGCACCAGGCGTATTAACGCGACGTTTGCCGGGGGCGCCTTGCGTCTGCTTACGTGGATTTTGCTGCTGCCCACCGCGTCCCTGGCCACTGCGGCCCTGACTAGTGCGGGGTTGGCTAGCGCGGCCCTGGCCTGGGCGAGCTTGAGCGCTACGTCCCTGAGAGCTACGCGCCCGGCCCGCGTTTTGGCCGCCTCGACTGGTGCCGCGCTGAGCATTACTGGCTTGGCCTGTGTGAGCAGTCGGCCGCCCCTGAGCGCGTCCCTGAGCATTACTAGCTTGCCCACTACGGCCCTGGCCGGAGCCAGCTTGAGCACTACGCCCCTGAGAGCTACGCACCTGACCTGCGCTTTGGTCAGCTCGACCAGTGCCGCGCTGAGCCCCTCGCGTCGAGGCATTTTGGCTAGAGCCCCTTTGCGCAGAGCCCCTTTGACCAGTTGCTTTTTGCCCAGCAGCCTTCTGGGTAGCGCCCTTTGTGGCGGGGCGCGGCTGCGTATTTCTCGACGCCGCTACCCCCTGGCCTACCCCGGAGGCTGGGCGAGCCTTACGAGCTTGGGTAGAACTAGCCTGCGCACGCTCACCAGAGTGTTCTACGCGCAGCTCATTAGTGCGGGCTTTAGCGCCGCGCACCTGCTGCCCATGAGAGCTAGCGCGAGCTGAGCCAGTACTACGCCCCCCTGTGGGGCGCGCGCTACCAGTGCCCTTACCAACGCCACTAGCACGGGAGGCTTTAGCTGCGCCGTCGCCGCCACGTGAGCCAGAGCGGGCAGCAGACGCACGCCCCCCAGCGCCACTAGAGCTACGCGGGGCAACGTCGTCGCTATCAGGTAGATCTTGAACCAGCCTTAACGGCGGGAAAGGTGACTTACGCCCACCGCCAGTACGGTTGTTGTTGTTGTCACCTCTGGCCATACCTAAGACTCTACCGGCTTATGGCTACCTAGCCCAATGCCCATGCGGTTACGTCCCGCTAAAGCCAGCACCGCCTGGGCCGCAGCCACATCCAAAACCACGTCAGTAGCCACTCTAGCCCGCAAAGCCGCCAAAATAGCCGGAGCTTTAGCAGCCGACGAAGCCACCATCACACGGGTCTTAATACGACTCAACTGTGCCGGAGTAGGCCCAGAAGCACGCGCATTTAGCGAAATATCACGATAAGAACCATCGGCACGCAAAAACACAGTGCACACATCAGCCACTACACCCTCAGCATCCAGTGCGCGGCGATCTTCCTCATTTAGGTAACCACCAGCATAAACCTGGCTAGGCACCGGGCTGCGTAGCGACCCCACCCCAAACACAGCCAAGTCAACACGTTCTTGAATCGCTAACACTCGCTGCACTGAACGCTCACGCCACATAGCCTCACGGGTAGAGGCATAGTCAAACAACGCCGGCACAGGGAAATGCACTGTGCGGCCCCGGAAAGCAAAGGCAAACTGACTCAAAATTGCATCCGCATAAGGCAAACCGGTCTGTGAAGAGTTAGCAGCGCCGTTTAGCTGCACCACCAGCACCCGCTGCAACTCACGTGGAGGCAACGACTGAGCTATCTCAGCCACCGTGTTACCCCAGGCCACACCCATGATAGTGCCGTTTTCTACCTTCTGGCTGATCATCTCGGCAGCCACCGCAGATACCTGGGAGAGACGGTTAATCTCCGTGGCCCCCTCACGCACCGGCACCACACGGGCATGCACTTTAAAAGCCTTCTTCATCTGCGACGCCAGCGCGTCAGGGCGACTAGGCTCATTAAGGCTAATACGCACCAAACCCGCCTCACGGGCGTGCGACAGCAGACGTGAAACAGTTGAACGCGATACCCCCAGGTGACGAGCAACGCCATCCATAGTTTCAGACTGCAGGTAATACATCATTGCGGCCTGGAAGGCCATGTCATCGCGTTCAACCATCTAAGCTGCCTTCTTCGGTTTAGTAAAGTTTGCCCCAAGCTAGCGCCGCGTCGGGCCGTGCATGGAAATTCTTGAACGATTGTATCGCGCATTACACTACTGCTTGGCCCCTTTTACCGCTTTCGGGAAAAAGAGGTCTGTGGGCCTAGCTGGGAGGTTAGGTTAGGTCCAAGCATTAACGCATCGGACTTAGAGGTCCGACAGCGCCAGGGTTCGCCAAGCCAAACAAATCGCCTTGGAGAATCTTTGTGCGTCACAACGAAGTGGAAGGGATGAATTATGACCGAGAAGAAATATGTAATCGCCATTGACCAGGGCACTACTTCCTCACGGGCAATCCTGTTCGATCACGACGGCTCTATCGTGGCCATGAACCAGCTAGAGCACACCAACTACACCCCCAAACCCGGCTGGGTTGAGCACGACCCGGAAGAAATCTGGGCCAACGTGCGCTCCGTAGTGGGTGGTGTACTAGCTGAGGCTGAAACCAACCGCCACGAGGTGGCCGCCATCGGTATCACCAACCAGCGTGAAACCGCCGTGGTGTGGGACAAGACCACCGGTAAGCCGATCTACAACGCCATCGTCTGGCAGGACACCCGTACCCAGAAGATCTGCGACCGTCTAGCCGCCGGCAGCGAGCTAGGCACCGACCGTTACAAGGCCAAGGTGGGTCTACCCCTAGCCACCTACTTCTCCGGCCCCAAGATCGCCTGGATTTTGGAAAACGTCCCCGGCGCCCGCGAGAAGGCTGAAGCTGGCGACCTGCTCTTTGGTAACACCGACACCTGGGTACTGTGGAACATCACCGGCGGCGTCGACGGCGGCGTGCACGCCACTGACGTCACCAACGCCTCGCGCACCATGCTGATGAACCTGGACACCCTGTCCTGGAACGAGGAAATTGCCGCCGACATGGGCATCCCCATGTCTATGCTGCCCGAAATTAAGCCCTCCTCAGGCATCTTCGGTTACGGACGCAAGAACGGCCTGCTAGTTGACACCCCCATCGCCGGTATCCTCGGCGACCAGCAAGCCGCCACCTTCGGTCAGGCCTGCTTCAACAAGGGCCAGGCTAAGAACACCTACGGCACCGGCTGCTTCATGCTCATGAACACCGGCACCACCCCGGTCCCCTCCAAGAACGGCCTGTTGACCACCGTGTGCTACCAGATCGGTGACCAGCCGGCGGTATACGCCCTGGAAGGCTCCATTGCCGTGGCCGGCTCGCTGGTGCAGTGGATGCGCGACAACCTAGGTCTGATCACCAACTCCCGCGACATTGAGGAGCTGGCTGCTTCGGTGGAGGACAACGGTGGCGCCTACTTCGTGCCCGCTTTCTCTGGCCTGTTCGCCCCCTACTGGCGTCCCGACGCCCGTGGCGCCCTGGTGGGTCTAACCCGCTACGTCAACAAGGCCCACATTGCGCGCGCCGTCGAGGAATCCACCGCCTACCAGACCCTGGACGTGCTGCAGGCCATGAACGCCGACTCTGGCGTGCCGCTAACCGAAATCAAGGTTGACGGCGGCATGACCAACGACCGTCTGCTGATGCAGTTCCAGGCTGACGTAGCCGGCGTACCTGTGGTTCGCCCCAAGGTCATTGAGACCACCGCTCTGGGCGCTGCCTACGCGGCCGGTATCGCCGTCGGCTTCTGGTCCGGCACGCAGGACGTGGTGGACAACTGGGCTGAGGGTGCCCGCTGGGAGCCCGCCATGGAGCAGGAGCACCGCGATCGCCTGTACCGTCTGTGGAAGAAGGCCGTAACCAAGACCCTGGACTGGGTCGACGCCGACGTCGATGCTGAGCTGGAGTGATTCGTCCCTTTTAGGCCGGGCTTAGCCGCATATAAGCCAGGCTAATTTAGGGCTTTCTAACCGTCATCCCCTACGGTTAGAAACACAATACATAAGGGTGGGTCTTACGTGGACCCGCCCTTATGTGTTTATAGCGCTTTAATGGGTTTTATGGCCATATAAAAGCGCAATTTATTGGCTTAACTGGGCATATTTTGGAGGGTCTGTTAGCTCACTGCACGCACGTTCACGACTATTGGCAGGCCCACCTACATGAACCAAACTGTTACCTGTTTGAACAGTTCCTTAATTTTGGAGGATAGAGATGTCCGCAAACACTTCTTTGCCATCTAGCGCTCTCAATGCCGAAAAGCGCCAGGCGGCACTTGATGCAATGACTGACGCTGAAGGTCTAGACATCTTAGTTGTCGGCGGTGGCGTCACTGGTGCAGGTATCGCTGTGGATGCCGCCAGCCGTGGGCTGCGCACCGGTATCGTGGAAATGGGTGACTGGGCGGCAGGTACTTCCTCCTGGTCTTCCAAGCTAGTGCACGGTGGTCTGCGCTACCTTTACCAGCTTGACTTCCCGCTGGTGGCTGAGGCTCTGGCAGAGCGTGGCCGCCTACTTACTGAGACCGCCCCGCACCTAGTTAAGGCCCAGCCTTTCCTATGGCCGCTAAAGCACGAGGTTGAGCGCGCCTACTCGGCCGTGGGTGTGGGTATGTACGACGCCTTGGCGCTGCTAGGTGCACGCGGTAAGGCCACTGTGCCGGTGCAACACCACCTGACCGCCAAGGGCACCAAGCGTCTAGCCCCCTCGCTAGACACCTCTGGCCTGGCTGGCGCTATCAAGTTCTATGACGCCCGCGTGGATGACTCCCGTCTGGTTATCTCCCTGGTGCGTACCGCCGTCGAGAACGGCGCCCTGGCTGCCACCCGCACCAAGGTTGTGGAGTACCTAAAGAACGACCACGGCCGCGTTATCGGTGCCCGCGTGGAAGACCTTGAGGCCAGCGCCAAGGCCGGCAAGAAGGTTGTACGCGACATCTACTCGCGTCGCGTCATCAACGCCACCGGTGTGTGGACTGAGCAGACCCAGGAGCTAGCTGGTGTCACCAACGGTTTGAAGGTGCTGGCCAGTAAGGGTATCCACATTGTGGTTCCCAAGGAGGCTATTGAGGCTGAGACCGGTATCTTCCTGCGCACTGAGAAGTCCGTGCTGTTCATCATCCCGTGGCCGCGCTACTGGGTTATCGGCACCACTGACACCGCTTGGCACGAGAACATCGACCACCCGGTGGCCACCAGTGCAGACATTGACTACGTGCTGGAGCACGCCAACGCGGTGCTAGAAAAGCCCATTAGCCGTAAGGACATCATCGGCGTCTACGCCGGTCTGCGTCCGCTGCTGCAGCCTGGCGTTAAGGAAGGCGAGAGCGGCGAGACCGCCTCAACCAAGGTTTCACGTGAGCACACCGTCACCGAGGTAGCCCCCGGCCTAACCTCCATCGCCGGCGGTAAGCTGACCACCTACCGCGTGATGGCTGCCGACGCCGTCGACTTCGCCCTCGGTGTGGAGCAGACCAAGGTACACCCCACCTGCACCGAGCGCCTGGCTCTGGTGGGTGCTGCAGGCCTGGACGAGGTCACCGCCCGCTCCGGTGAGATTGCCCGCGCCCACGGCTGGACCCTGGCCCGCGTTGACCACCTGCTTTCGCGCTACGGCGCCGAGACCCAGGACCTGCTTGAGCTGATCGACACTAAGCCTGAATACGGCCAGCCGCTAAAGTCCGCCCCCGCCTTCTTGAAGGCTGAGGTTGCTTGGGCCGTCACCCACGAGGGCGCCCTGCACCTGGACGACATCATCGTTCACCGCGTGCGCCTAGACCTGGAGCACCGCGACCACGGTCTGGCTGCTGCTGACGAGATTGCTGAGATCGCCGCCCCGCTGCTGGGCTGGTCGAAGGACGACGTCGCCGCTGAGATCGCCGCCTACGCTCGCCGCTGCACCGCCCTGGCGCAGGCTGAGAAGGAGACTGAGGACGCCGCCGCAGCCGCTCACCTGGACGGCCTAGGCCAGGTCTGAGTTAGCTAATACTGGCTAAGGGCGCTACCTGTTTGGGTAGCGCCCTTAGTATGTGTAAGTAACCGTCTAAAACTTGTTATGATCACTGAAGTAAATTGTTGTATTTAGCCAGGGTCCTTCATGCCGTTTAGTGTCGCTGCACTGGCAGCTGCGCACGGGGCTACAAACGCCACTGTCGCCGCTAGTCTGCCGCTTACATTTACCCCCTCAACCACTGCAGTGGCTGGCAACGTGTACCTGTCCGCCCTGGTGGGAGCCTCCCCACTGATCGCTTTTTTTGCGCTACTGGGTGGGTTTAAGGTTAAAACTCACCGTTGTGCTCTGCTGGCTTTAGGCCTGGCAGTTGTACTGGCCATGACGGTCTTTAAAATGCCGGTGTCTATGACGCTGCTGTCGGCCTCTCAGGGGCTGGCGTTTGCGGTTATGCCCATGATTTGTATCGTGGTGGGGGCCGTATGGCTGTATAACCTGACCGAGTTTTCTAACCGCTCACAGGATTTGCGTGCGGTTTTTTCCAGTATCGGTAAGGCTGACATCCGCATTCAGGCCCTGATTGTGGCCTACACATTTTGTAACTTGCTGGAGGGTTTAGCCGGTTTTGGGGCGCCGGTAGCCATTACCTGCGCCATGCTGGCCACGCTGGGGCTACCCAAGATTAAAGCTGTGCTGCTGTGTTTGCTGGGTAACCTGGTTTATTTGACTTACGGCGCTATGGCCACGCCGGTGCTCACCGCCGGCCGTATGGGCGGCGTGGATCCTGCCCACATTTCTCTACTTATGGGACGCCTGATTGCCCCCTTGGCGCTGGTGGTCCCATTTTTACTGCTACTTATGCTTGACGGGCGCCGGGGTGTGCGTCAGCTGTGGCCGCTAGCGTTGGTTACCGGCGTTACTTCCGCACTTGGTCATCTTTTTATGCCGCTGCTTTCTTTTGAGCTTACCGGCGTGGCCACGGCGCTTTTTACCCTGGCAGCCACCTATATTTTCTTGCTGTTTTGGACTCCGACGACGCCGCCCGAGCAGCACTCTAAAGCTTCCGTTGAGGGCCTAAGCATTAGCCGCGTAGTGCTGGCCCTCACCCCCTACCTACTGGTGGTAACCCTGATTGCCACCACCAAACTATGGAAGTGGGGGGTGGATTTAGATGCTCTGCTTAAATCCACCGACATCAATATTCCTTGGCCGGGCCTGTATGGGCACTTGCATAACGCTGACGGTAGTGTGAACCAGACCGCGATCTACCAGCTGCCGCTGCTGTCTAACCCGGGCACACCAATCATTTTTACTGCCATTGTGGTTACTGGCCTGTATGCCTGGTATGGCCGCAAAACCCGCTTTGCCCTGCCGGTTTTGCGTTCCCTGGTAGCACTGTGGCACACCATTTCTGGTTTGCGTTACACGCTGCTAACTATTGCGGCCGTGATGGCTTTGGCTTATGTGATGAACTTTTCGGGGCAAACCACCGCTATTGGCGCTGCGTTAGCGTCAACTGGCCATGCTTTCACCCTGTTTGCCCCGATTTTGGGTTGGCTGGGCACTGCCGTGGGTGGCTCTACTACCAGTTCTGGGGCTTTGTTTGGCTCTATGGAGGCTAGCGCCGCCCACGCGATTGGCATCGACACCGCCACTTTGCTCGCTTCTAACACCGTGGCTGGGGGTATCGGCAAGCTGGTTTCGCCCCAAAACTTGGCGGTGGCAGCCACTGCGGTTGAGGCTCCGGGTATTGAGGCCACTGTGCTGCGTAAGATTGCCCCTTACTCGCTGCTAATGCTGTTGGCGGTGTGTTTATACACTTTTGCCGCCTGTTCGGGCTGGCTGGATTTCTATCTGCCGCATTTTTAAAAAGTATCCCTGGCCGCTTTCACCTCAAGAAAGATTTCCGGCCGGGTATGCGCCCGGCCCAGGCAGGGCATTTGGCCCGGGCAGTAGCTGCATCAGCGCACTGGCTAGGTTGATGCGCCAGCAGGCATAGTCGTGTCCACCGTTGTAAACCATGTCTTTAACCTGCATCCCAGCCTGACGTAGCTGGTGGACTGCTTTGGGTTGCAGGGGCGCCAAAATCCATTCTTGACTACCTACCTCTATCCAAGCTTGGGTGCCCGCTAGGGGCGTTTGCCTGGCATCTAGTGCGTTTAGCTCACTAAAGAGCACGTCTTGCCACAGTGAGGCCGACTGGCTTATGCCCGCCCCGATTAACTGCGGGTAAGCCACTAGGGTGCGCAGCACGGTTAGCGCCCCTAGACTCTGTCCAATAACTACCCGCTCAGCAGGGTTAGGGCTAATGGCATAGTGGGTTTTGAGCCAGTTAAGTAACGGCCCACTTAAATAGCGGCCAAAATCGCTCTCCCCCAACTCCTGCCAGCGTTGCTCGGTGCCGCCTGAATCAATGAACACGATATAGGCTGGGGCGATCAGCCCTGCCTCCATGAGCTGGGCCAGAGCCAGGTGCAGGTGGTGGCGTTTAAGCCAAACTTCGCCGTCAAGTACCAGCAGCACCGGCCAGCTTTGCGCGCGGCCAATCAGGGCGGGGGTGTAAACCCAAATTTGGCGTCCCAGGGTGTCTAAGTCGGCGACGGCGTCGAGCCTGCCCGCGTTGAGCCTGCCCGCATCGGCGTCACCCCTGCCCGCGTCAAGTCCGCCACCATCGAATCTGCCCGCGCCGGCGGCGGCGTCACTAAAGACAGGCCATTCCCCTAGCGGCCAGGCCGGCGCCAGGGGTAGCGACACCACAGACTGCACAAAACCACGCCGATTAGTGCAGGTGACCGGGTTGTGGGGGTCAGGCAGGCCGCCGTCTAGAGCCTGACGCAAACGCACCTGGCTGCCCTGTAACCAAGGCGCCTGGGCGGCACTGAGGGCCGGCAGGAAACAGTAGGAGGCACGCCAATCAGCATCCATGCGGTAGGTCAGGTACCAAGTATCCGTACCGGGCAGTCGCCGCATATAGGAGTCGGCTAGGTTTTTCTCGTCCGTAAGCCGGTTAACGAACAGCAACACGCGCTGTGCCGCGCCGCGCCACAGGAAAGTAACCAGGTATTTGCCTTCCTGGGTGGGGTCCGCCTCCAGCAGGGGCGTGGAAGTTACCTGCTGCCACAGCTGTGCTTGCAGTTGGCTGGCCAGTTGCGGGCGCTCAAGTAGGCGCTGGTGCATAGCGGCCAGGGTGGGGCTGGTGGCCAGCGGGGCGCGCTGGGGGCGCGGTAGCTTTGGTGGGGTGGGCCTGGTCGACGCCGTCATAGGGCCTGCTTTCTAGGTCGCGGCAGCACTAGTGGGGCGCCGGTTTGGGGATCATGTAAAAGCTGGCAGGGTAGGTCAAATACTTTTTCAATGAGCTGCTCGGTGACTATTTCGCGCGGGCTACCCTGGGCCACGATGGTTCCTTGGTGCATCACCACCAGGTGGGTGGCGTAGCGGAAAGCCAGGGCTAGCTCATGCAGCACGGCCACCACCGTGCGGCCTTGGCGCTGCAGGGCGGCGGCTAGCTCTAAAACTTCAACCTGGTGGCTGATGTCTAGGTAGGTGGTGGGTTCATCTAGCAGTAGCACGGGCGTGTCTTGGGCTAGGGCCATGGCAATCCATACGCGTTGACGCTGTCCACCGGAGAGTTCCTCAACCCGGCGGCTAGCTAGGTTGGCCACCCCGGCGCGCTCTAGGGCCTCTTGCACGGCGCGTTCATCAGCTGGGGACCATTGACGCAGCAGGCTTTGGTGCGGGTGGCGCCCGCGCGCCACCAAGTCGGCCACACTGATCCCTTCAGGGGCCTGGGGCGACTGGGGTAGCAAAGCTACCTGCCTGGCCACCTGTTTGGGGCTATAGGAGCTGATTGGACGCCCACCCAGCTCCACCTGGCCACTGCTGGGGCGCAGCACCCGGGCCAGGGTTTTAAGCAGGGTGGATTTACCGCAGGCGTTAGGGCCCACAATTACGGTGAACTGGCCGCCGGGGACCGCGAAATCGACGCCGTCGAGCACCGGAGCGCCCCCATAGCCCACCACCAAGCCTTTGCCGGCTAAACTGACCTGCCCGCTCATATGCCTTTCCTCCACTGCAACACCAAGAACAACACCAAATACAGCCCACCTAACGTGGCCGTCACCACCCCTACCGCTAGTTGGGTGGGGGCTAGGGCGCGCTGGGCCACAAAATCAGCCACCACCACCAAAGTGGCCCCCATCAGGCCGCTGTTGGTCAGATTCACGCCCGCCGCGCCGCTAGCTCGGCGCGCCAAGTGCGGGGCTGCCAACGCCACGAAAGCAATTGGGCCAGTTACCGCCGTCGCCAAAGCCACCAGGGTCACCCCCACCGCCAAGGCCCCTGAACGGGTGGCTTGCACGCGCGTGCCCAGGCCATGGGCGAGCTCATCGCCTAAAGCCAGGGTGCTCAGGGGCCGCGTCAGACAGGCCAGTGCTGGGATTAGCGCCGCCAGGGCCAAGGCCAGCCAAGCTAGCCAAGCCCAATTAGCGTCGTTAAGACTGCCCGCCTGCCATTGGGCGGCCTGCTGGGCATTAGCTAGTGGGGCACGCACAATCAGCAGCTCGTTAAGAGCGTGTTCTACGGCGGCCAGGCCTATACCCACCAGCACCAGGCGGTTGCCAGTGATGCCGTTTTTCCAGGCCAGTACGTATACCAGGGCCGCAGCACCGACGCCGCCCGCAATGGCTCCTAGCGATACCCCCAGCGGAGATGCCCCTACCAAAATGATGGCTACCAGGGCGCCAGTGGCCGCTCCGGTGGTGAAACCAATAATGTCGGGGCTACCCAGCGGGTTACCTGATACTGCCTGGAACAGGGCACCAGACAGGCCCAGAGCAGCCCCCACCAACATAGCGGTGGCGATTCGTGGGGCCCGGACCTGGGTGACAAAGTAGCGCGCATAGCTATCTTCCTGCCCGTAGCCAAAGATGGCGGCACTGACCTGGGCTGGGCTAACTGGGTAGGCGCCGGTGCTTACACTGGCTACCGCCACCACGGTTAAAACCACCAGCAGCGCTAAACCCACCATCAGTGAACGCCTACCCAGTAGCAGCCGGTAGGGGCCCAGACGCAACAGGATGTGCCGGCGAGATCCGGGCGCCGCTTGGGCCGCTTTGCCAATCGCTAGGGGTGCCGCCGGGGCCGCTGATTCGAGCTCCACTTGAGCCGCTGCTTTGCCTAGTTTGGCCAGTCCAGGCTGGTTTGCAGCCGGTGGCTGCTGCGTCGAAAGGCTGCTCTGGTTTAGGTTTTTCATAGCGCCGCCACCTTTTTAGTGCGCACCATGGCGATAAAGCAGGGGGCACCAGCCAAAGCCGCCACCACCCCAACTTGCAGCTCTTGGGGGGCAATAATTACGCGAGCTAAAACATCGGCGCCCAGCACCCACACCGGGCCTAGTAGCAGGCTAGCTAAAGCCACCCAGCGCTGATCAGGGCCAAGCGCTGTACGCGCCGCCACCGGAACAGCTAAGCCCACAAAAGAAATTGGTCCAGCGGCGGCCGTAGCCGTGCCAGCTAACAGTGTCACTGCCAGGGCGGTAAGTGTGCGGGTAGCCTCCACGCGCACCCCTAAACCTTTAGCGGCCTCCTCCCCCAGGGCCAGTGCGTTCAGGCTAGGTGAAAGTACCAAGCCCAGCGCCGCCCCCAGAACGATTAGCGGCGTCGTCGCCATAGCAATATCCGCGCCGCGCCCTTCTAGCGAGCCAGCCACCCAATAGCGAAACTCGTTAAAAGCCTCTTGATCAGCCAAAATAACCGTTTGGGTAAGTGCGCCCAGGGCCGCTGAAACCGCTACTCCGGCCAAGGCTAAACGCACCGGGTTAGCCCCGGCTCGCCCAGTGGCGCCCAGCAGATATACGGCCACCGCCGCTGCACCTGCCCCCATAAAAGCCGCCCACATATAGGTGTTAACGCCACTTAAGCCAAACAGGGCCACACTGAGCACCACCGCCAAAGCCGCACCCGAGTTAACCCCCAAAATGCCCGGATCAGCCAAAGGGTTGCGGGTAAGGCACTGCATCAGCGCCCCGGCCAGGCCCAGCGCCGCCCCCACGCTAAGGCCAATTAAGGTGCGTGGTACTCGCAGCTGCCACATCACCGTGGCGGCGCTAGCTAGCTGCGAATGCTGCTCTGACTGCACACCCTGGGCCGGTAAGTTGACACTGTCTGGCCCGAGCCGCAAAACCTGCCACACCAAGGTCGGGTCCAAAACTTTAGAACCCACAAATAGGCTCAAAACTATGGCCCCGGCCAAGGCTAGCAGCGCCAGCGTAAAAAATATTGGTTTAGCTAGGCGCATCTTTAGGCTGCAGGCCCCGGGGAATTGCCGACGCCGCCCGCTCCGGCTGACTTTCCGGCGCCTGCCCCAGCAGCACCAGCCCCGGCAGCCACAGTCCCGGCAGCGCCAGCAAGGCCTGCCCCAGCAGCGCCAGCTCGACGGCGGTTACGCAGCAGCACCGCGCCGATAGCAACCGCACCAATAAGCAGCGCAGCACTAAATACGCTAACGCCGAGCACCGGGAAAGCTGATTTAGGGCTCTGTTCCATGGCCACAATAGTGGTCACGGTGGTGGCCGCCGGCTGGGCCTTCTTTTTAGCGCTAGGTGAGGCGGTCACCTTCAAGGTCCCTGAGGTGGGCTTAGCCGAGGCGCCCGCGCTGGCAGTGGCCTGGCTACCAGCAACGCCTGCTGCGCCAACCCCACCATTAGCGCCCGCCCCTGAATCACTGCCAGAGCCAGAGCTGCCAGCGCCACCAGCGTTGCTAGAGCCACCAGCGCCAGAAGCGCCACTGCCAGAGCCAGCGGCTGCACCCCCTGCGCCCCCTTGATCACCAGAGTCACTGGCTGAGCCGGTTACCGTAAATTGCGGGGAGCGGTTACTGAAACCTTTAGTGCCCCCACCTTGTGATTCAGGGATTTCTTGGCTGGCCAAGAACCTCAGCCAGTGAGTGCCGGGCTTAACATAGCTGGGCAGCACAAACGAGCCAGAAACTGAGCCGTTGGCACCAATTTTTTGCTGATGCACCACGCCGGTGCCGCTTACTGAATTGTCTGAGCCATCCAGGGCGCCGTCGTCAATTTTGATACTTACAGTCTCACCAGCAGGAAAACCACTGAGGCTGAAACTGAGGGTACCGCCCGCCTCCACCGAGCCGGTGACAGTTGAGCTGGTACCTTCAGTGGAGTCGCCTGCACCCCCTGGCGGCAAAGCTGCAGCGCTAGGCAGCACCAGGGCCAGGGCGGCGCCAGAAACCATGACAGCACTGGCGAGGGTCTTAAAAACCTTGGTCACTCTACGCATTTACTTTCCTTAAATTCGGGGCGTTAGGCTTTGCGGCGCAGCAGCAGGGCCACGGTGGCGCTGGAAGCCAAAATGACTCCGGCGGCAGCTAGCAGCCAGACGTCGTCGGGGCTGAGCCAGCCAGCCTTTTGGGCGCGTTTAAGCACCACTACTTGACTGACGTTTTGCTCCGGGGCCGCCTCAGCCGCAGCCGGGGCACCCCCAGCCAGCATAAAACTGGACCAACCCAGCTGTTTGCCGTCTTCACCAATGGCCGCGAGCGCATAGTTGCCGCCGCTTAGGCCACTGATTTCCAGCTTGATCTGGTGGGTGTCGTCAACCTGCACCCAACCCACCGGGGTGGCCGGGTCGTAGAGGTACATAAATAGCCACTGTCCAGTTTCGATGCTGGCGGGTACGCTTACCGTGATTTCTTTGCCTTTAGCGGCGACTTTAAAGCCCTGAGTGGGACTCTTGGCTAGCGCTTTTAGATCGCGTGCCACCGAGTTGGGCATGGCGGCGGGCATGGGTTTAAGGGCCTTGGCTTGCGTGTTGGCTAGGGCGCGGGCTGCGGGGCGCAGGCTCACTGCCGCATAGCCACGGCGCGCGCTAACTGCGCCTAGCCTGGTGGTGTTGGCGCGGCTAAAGCTGGTGGTAAATGGGTTTAGCTGGGTGACTGTTCGCTGAGTGACGGCCCGCTGACCAGTTAGCGCCGTTCCTGTTTGGGCTACGCCGTGATGGGCGGGGGAAATAATTTTGATTTTGGCCGGCAGTTGCAGGCTGCTCCAGCCGATCACTGTGCCGGTTGGGTTTTGGGCCACCAGGGTCACTTTGCCGCTGGGCAGATCCGCTGGCCGCTCCAGGCTTACGCCGTGGTCTAAGCCCACCTGGTACCACTGGCCTTGCCAGGGGATACGCCGCGAGCCGTCAGGCAGGTAGGTGGATAGGTACACCCAGCTGCCGACTTTGGCTTGTGGCAGTTTCACGTTAATGGCCGCAGCGCTCAGGGAGGCTTGCATTGAGCCGGAGTTGGCGGCGTTTAGATCCTCACTGGGGCTGATGGGTGCGGGCACGCCGCTGGGGGTGTAGTCACCTACGGTGAAGGGCTTGACCAGTAGGGTGCGGCCTTTGTCGCCGGCTTTGATGGATCCGCTTAGTAGGCGCAGGCTGTGAGCGCCGGTTTTGAAGGCAGGGCTGGTGCCGCCCTTGGTTTCACCGGCAGTGGGTAGGGGGATTTCTACCTGGAAGTTACCGTTAGCGTCGGCTTCAAAAACGGCCCAGATGGTGGCGTTGGGGGCCACGGTTTCACCGGCGCGGTGGGAGTAGCCGCCTTCGTCAAGTTTAACGGCGATTTTTGAGCCGCCTTGAGTGGGGTGGCACCAGCCGCTACCAGCCAAAATGAGTTTGTCGCCGTAGTTGTAGCGCGGCCCGGTGGTGGCGTCTTTAGTTTGGCCTGCCGGGTAAACCAGGTGGGCTGTGGCGCTGGCCTGGCATTTTTGCGGGCTAGCAGTGGGGGCAGTGCTTGGCTGCGGGCTCGACGACGGCGCCGGGGTGGGCGCGGCGGTGGGGCTCACGCTGGGTACCGGGCTGGGCTCACTGGTGGGCTGCGGGGCGCTGGTGGGCTCCGGCGCAGCAGTGGGCTGGGCCGTGGGTGCCGGGCTGGGCTCGCTGGTAGGCTCCGGGGCTGGCTGCGCAGTGGGCTGCGGGCTGGGCTGCGCAGTAGGTTCACTGGTGGGCTGCGGGCTAGGGCCGGGCTCAGGCTCGACGGCGTCGTTAACCTCAAACCCGGCCACTTTAGATACCCGCTCAGAGCCATCATTGCCACCAAGCAGACGAATCCAGTGAGTGCCTTGGGTGGTGAATTGCGGCAGGTTTACCTGCACGCTGAAGTCACCGCCGGTGGTGGGCACAGTAATAGAGGTTTGGTCCGCGCTTAGCTCTAGGCCAGAATCCTGGGCAGGCAGCTTGGAATCTGCGCCCTTGCCATCGTCTAGTTTGAGGGCCACAAACCCACCCTCGGCGCGGGGTGCAAAACCGGTGCCTTTGACGGTGATAACTGAGCCGGATTTAACCGTTTGCGGCTCCACAGTTAAGGTACCCTCACCAGCGGTGTTGGTGGGGATAGAGCTAGCCGCATAGACCTGGGCGCTCACATGCCCAGAGCCCGGGGCGGCTGCCTTGGCACCTTGGGCAGACACATACCTGGCAGCTGAGCCTGCCACCCCAGCAGTTTGGGCTACCGGGTAGGCGAAGGCCGGCATAGTGCCAAAACCTAACGCTAGTAGCGCCAGGGGGAGCGTAAATTTACGTAGTTTCATGAGTCTATTTCTTCTGTGGGCAGCAGTTTTTAAGGCGCATGCCCGTTTTTAAAGGCACCTGTGTCTAGCTGAGCAGGTAGCGCTTGACGTCGTCGAGAATGGAGTTCATCAAAATCGCTGAGCCGGTAGAAGTCCAAACGGAGCCGTCAACCGGGTAGACATGCCCAGCTTTGTAGGCCCCTAGTTCTGCAAACCCGGGCACCTGCGCGGCCTGCTGTAAGGCTTTAGCGGAGGCGGAGCTGTCGGCGCTGCCGCCAGCCTTGGGGTTGGATACTGAGGAGCCAGCAAGGAAGCCAAAGAACATGTAATCGGCGTCGATCTGGGAGATGTTCTCTAGGGAAACCGGTTCGCTGTGTCCGTGTCCTTTGCGGTCTTGGCTGGCTGGGCGTTTTAACCCTAGATCATTTAGGGCCACGCCGGCGGGCAGTTCTTTGAGGATCAGCGCTGCTGCGGTGCCCTGCCAGCGGATGATAGAGAAAGTTTTACCGGAGTATTTGGGCGCCAGGGCGCTAGCCATTTCTTTGACCCGCTTGTCGTAGGCGGCCAGTACCTGCTTGCCTTTTTGCTCCTGGTTTAGGGCGTTAGCGATGTTGGTGAAGTTGCTACGCCAATCACCGCCGGCGTCGCCGGTGTATACGGTGGGGGCGATAGCCCGCAAGGTGGCTAGAGCTTTGGCGTTGTTGTTTAGTCCGGTGCCATCTACCAGGATCAGGTCGGGTTTTTGGGCGCCGATTGCCTCAAAGTTGGGTTGTCCAATGGCCCCTAGGATTGGGATGTTTTTGGCTTTTTCGCTTAGGTAGTTAGGTACGGTTTTTTGGCCCCGGCCGGCGACGACGCCGATCGGTTTTAGTCCTAGCGCCAAGATGGCGTCGGTGGTGGGCTCTGACAGGGTTACTACCCGTTTGGGGTTGGTGGGCACGTTAACTACAGACCCGTCCACGTTTTTTACGCTGCGACTGGTGGCAGTGGCGGTGGCTGCCGGGCGTGAAGAATTGGCTAGCCCGCAGCCGCTAAGGGCAGCAGCTCCCCCTAAGCCTACGGCGGTCAGGATGGTACGGTGCGATAGTTCTTTCATTTTTGCCTCGCTGGGTAGTTACCGACTGGGGTCAGCTGAATTTTGTCAGGTAGCTAAGCCTTAGTAAAGGTAAGCTCAACCATAGATATTTTTCACGACTTTACGCAGTAAAAATAGAGTTTTGCGTCACAATTAGCACTATTCGCGCAGTTTTTTGCAATTTTCATACTTGCCTTAAAGGTTTTTATTAGCCTAGCCTCACTTAGGGGGTCCTAACATAATCCCTTCTTTGAGCAAACAATTGACCGGGCTACTGCAAGCCTCTAAACCGCATAAGGAGCACGCATGGCACATTTCTCCATTGCATCGCGCGCCAGCTCACGCACACTCTCAGCCCTAGCAGTGCTAGCCATGGCCGCCATGCCGGCAGGCGCCGTCGCCAACCCCACCACCCCCACCCCCGCAGTAAGCGCGACCACCACTGTTGCCACCACCCCCTCAGCCACCCCTTCCGCCACCCCGCTAAACACTGAGGCCTACCAGGTCACCAGCACCACGGTGCCTAACGGCAACTACCAAAGCACCGCCAACTCTAAGGGCGAGGTGTTCATTACCGCCTCCGTAGGCCGCCCCCCGATTAAGGAATCCACCCTGGTTAAGGGCCACTATGACGCCTCTGGCAAGTTTGTGATCGACAAGCAGATCACTCCTGCCGCAGCCGCAGATGGTAAGGGTGTTAACGGGGTTTACGGCGTGGCCATGGACGACGCTAACGGTTACGTGTGGGTTAGCAACACCCGCCAAAACACGGTGGCTGTTTACAATCAGTCTGACCTGTCGCTGGTTAAGCAGTACCCGGCTAACGCCGTCACCCACGCCCGCTCTATGCGAGTAATTGGTGACAGTGTCTACGTAACTGAAGCTGCTCGCGGCAAGGGCGGCGGCATTAAGGTTTTCAACGCTAAGCAGCTTGACGCCGCTCCCACCACCATTGACTTGCCCGAAGGCGCCGTGCCGATGGACTTTGATGTGGATAGCGCCAGTGGTCGCCTGTTCACGGTAGACCTGAAGCTGAACAAGGCCTACGTAATTGACACTAAGAACTCTAACCAGGTCACCAGCTATGACCTGCCTGGCGCTAATGGCGCCTCGGGCGTGGCCTATGATCCGGCCAACAACCGTTTGTTTGTAGCCAACCAGAGCTCTAACAATGCAGTGGTGCTGGACCTGAGCACCGGCAAGGTGATTGCCGATATTCCTACCGGCAACCAAGCCCTGGGCGCTGTCTACTCCAACGGCTACGTCTACGTGGGTAACCGCACCGCCGGCACGGTTAGCGTAATTAACGCTTCCAGCTTGAAGGTTGAGGCTATTTTGCCCACCGGTACTAACCCCAACCACCTGTCGGTTAACCCTGATGGCAGCGTGAATGTGTTGGATAAGGCTCCCAGCAATAACCAGATCTTCCGTATCGCCCGTAAGGGAGCTACCCCGACGCCGACCACTCCGGCCCCCGCCCCCACTGCCAGCCCCACGGCTGCGCCAACTGCGGCTCCGGTGCCCACCGCCCCGGCTAGCCCCACGACTGCACCCACTACCCCAGCTGGCCCCACCGCTAAGCCGAGCGCCCCGGCCTCACCGGCTCCTACTAGCCCGGCTAAGCCCAGTGCCTCAGCAACTGCGCCGGTAACCATTACCCCGCTGCCGGGTAAGGACACTGGTGCTCCGCTGCAACCCAAGGGCGCCGCTAACCAGGCTGAAGGCGGCCGCCCGAGCCTGGCTAAGACTGGTGCAAGCAGCATTGTGGGCCTGGCTGCGCTGGCATTGATCGGCGCTGGCGCCTTTATGCTGCGCTCACGCCGCCGCGCCTGAGCTGACCAGTGTCATTAATTAAGGCACAAGTGGGGGGTCGAAGCTTTGCTTCGACCCCCCACTTACACTTTGGTTTCTTTACTACATATCCAAAGCTTCTTTATTGCTTTGCTAGTAGTTTGCCTAATGTTTAGGTGTTTAGCACAGTAGACCTTCGCGCTGGGCCTGGGTTAGCAGAGCCGGGCGGCTGGTTTCTTCCATGCCGTTGTTGGCGCAGGTTTGACGCCCTAGCGATGTATACCTATTCACTGTGGCCACAGTCAGGCCCAGTGCGTTAGAGGTTTCCTTGGCGGTGTGCCCCTGCGCATAGGAAAGCAGCACATCACGGCGGCGTCCCTGCAGGTTATCGGTGATGACATAGTCGATGTAGGGGCGCACCTGCACCCACGAAACCGGGCTTAAACGCCTGCCAGTGGCCACTTCCAGCACCGCGCGACGCAGTTCAGAGCCGGACACGCACCGAGTAAGCACGGCCTGCACACCTAATTCACATACACTGCGCAGCAAATAGGGCTGCTCTGAGCTTTGATATGCCACTACTGGCACTTTAGCTTTTGCAAGCTGTTCTACTTGCTCAATAACTTTATCGGTGCGCTGCGCATCTAAATCAACAACTGCTACATTTACGCGACGCTGATTTAAACCTAGCTGCGCAATATCGTTGAGATAAATAATCTGATTAGTTTGCGCCACTTTAGCTAAGGCCGCATACAGACCTAAACGTAATACTTCGCAGTCACCAATGATAGCGATGCTATAGCGCTCAGATTGCCGAGATGGCACATATAGATTAGCCACCAGCTTCCCTCCAAACTGCGTGCCAATACGATACTAGCGCGACATAACCCAGGCAGTATTGCAACGCTATCGCAGCAATTCCTTGATGCGCACCCTACTGCGGATTAGATAAAACCAACTATGGAACGTAACAGTAATACAGAGTTTAAAGCTTGCTAAATTCTAAAAAATTTAATTCTTGCCAGTTAAAACCGGCGTATAGCAATATTACTTCAGAAACGCCTCCATTGGCTGAAAATTTAATCACGGTTCTATTACAGTTCACTGAAAAGTTTCTAGGCATTTGCCTGGCATTTCATGGACATTACCTGTATTTGAGAAACCTAAGCAAATGCGGTTGCCGTAATTAAATTACCGCAACCGCACAATTATGCATAGCTTTTGCAAGCTTTTTACCCGAGCTGGCTGGGGAAGGCCGCAAACATTGATTGCGCCGCCTCCAATTCAGAAACTTCCAACTCTAAGTTATCCACCAAAGCTTCCAGTGCCCCCATCACCTCGGCCACCTGCGCTGAGCTAGTAAACAGCACCCGCGCACACAGGTCATTGCCGTGCTGGCGCCAAGCGTAGAAACCAGTTAGGCGCAGGCTGTGGTGACCGACGTCGTCGCCATCAGAAAACGCCCCCAGCGAGCGGTAAACCACCTTCCCGCTAGCCAGTTTATGCTCCTCAGCCCGAACTGGCCCTTGCTGCCCCTCTCCCACGGTGATCAGCTCAGCCAAAGCCTGGGCCTCATCACCTTTAGACGGGTAGGCGTACAGATCCAGTACAGCCGGCGCCAGCAGCTGCGAGGGCAGGTACAGGAAACGTGCGAAGGCCTCCTCGTCGGCAGGCAGGCGGTCAATACGGGCCACCATCTCCATAAACGCCTGCTGTACCCCAGCATCGGCATAGACGGGGGCGGCCTGGAGCTGGTCCACCCAGCCGGGCTCTACATAAACCCAGTTGCCGTCAGTTTGGGCGCTCCAGTTCATGGCTGCATCCTCAGACTGCGGGCGACGGCGTCGTACAGGTGCAGCAGCGAGGTGGCCAGCTGGTCGTGCTCGGGGCTTGAGGGCAGGTTGATGTAACCGGTTAGAGTCACGATCGCTTCGGTGACGTCGGGGTTGGCCAGGAAGTAGGTAATCTGCCGCGATACCACCTGCGGCACCTCGGGCAGCTGCACGTTGAGCTCCTGGTTTACGGCCTCAGCGGTGGAGCGCAGTAGGTCCTCGCCGTCACGTAGGGACATGGTGCGCATGACGACGCTGTGTCCGTCCTCGATCACCTCGGCTTGGCCGTTGTCGCGGCCGATGGCGAGCATGGCGTCCATAGGGGCGACGTCGTCGGTGAGCGGTAGCGGCACCACGAACATGGAGGCACCGGTGAGCACCCCGGCGGTAGGCTCAACTTCCACCAGGAAGTTGGTGGCGCCCGCCTGCTTGAGGGCCTCAGCCTGGGAGCGGAATTGACGGTCGATTAGGTCGCGTACCTGCTCCGTCTTACCGCTTTGCCCCAGGTAGGTCATGAAGCGGTCACCAACCTGACGGGTCTGCTCAACTAGATCGCCGTTCAGATCAATATCAGCCCAGTTGCCCGGGACAATGTAACTAACTTTCATGAGTAATCCTCCATGTTTTGCGCGCCTAAGTGCGCGTCAAAGCCTCAATAACCGGCAGCTAAGCCTACTCGCCACCAACAAGGGCCTTCTTAACTCCGTGTGCTAATTCCCCATAACCTCTAGCCGTACCAGCTAGCACGTCACCAGCGCCCTTAGCCACACCAGCAGCAACATCACCCGCAGCTTGCGCAGTGCCCGCAATACCTTCTGTGACCGCACCTGCATAGTCGCCTTGGCTCACAGCACCAGCAACTCGCATACCACTAGTAGTAAGGTGTTGAGCGGCGTCATTAGCCCCAGAAGCTATATCTGAGCCAGCATTGACGTAACCATTACCTACTTCGCCAAGGCCATTAGCGTAGCCAGTAATCACGTGGCCAGCAGCTACAGTACGCGTGGGGACACCCGATGCGGCAATATGATTCGCACTAGGGTTTTCGTATTGGGCGTCTAGAGGCCCATACATACGCTCAACATCGTGGTTATAGCCAATACCATCAGAGGAGCTTGCCCCTTCACTGGCAGGAATAATATGGCGTTCACCGTATGCACGCGGCATTGCCATAAGTTCCAATGGATACGGGAGGATATGCGGCCGCCAGGGGTTATCTGCAATAGTCTGCCATTTATCTTGCGCATTATTTAGCGGATCTAGCTCATAGCTATAAGCTTTGACATTAGAGCCATCAAAGGGTGACTGCGTCCCAAAGTTAATTAAACAGTTACCTCGCGCAAGTGCCTCGCTAGTGGCTGAAACGCCTGCGGCGTTAAAGGTTACTGCTTGCCCACCAGTTGCTATAGCCGCAACTGAAGCTAGCTCACCACCTAGCGAGTGACCGGTAAAGTCAACGTTTTCAGGGCCTACCGCTTTAGCCAATTTAGTAGACACATTTATTGCTTCGTTTACTTGGAATGACGTAAATACGCCACCAGCAATATCATTGCCAACATCCTTACCAAGCTCTCGACCAGGCTCAGTGCCGCGGAAAGCCAGCACATACTTACCATCAGCATTCTGGTACACACTAGCCTGCATACCATGCTCAGTGTCTAACTCAGACGGGTCAATCCCTAGCCTCTTCAGCTCCTCAGCATCAACCTTGCGCCAACCATCAGGGATAGGGTCACCAGTTTCATAAGCAGCCTGAGCCAGACGCGCATAGTCCGCATCACGCCCAGCTTCACCCTCACGCGGCTTGCCATTGTAAGGATCTTGTCCTGCGGTATTTGCGGTTTTACCCAAGCCAGTCGCAACCTGGAGAGCCTTAGCTAGCATTGCCGCAGTCGCACCAAGTGACCCATTAACTGCAGAAGCCTTCTCCTGCTCATCAGCCTGCTGGTTCAAACTGGTGTTACGCTCACGTAGAGAGTCCACCACATTACGCACCAACACAGTTAAGTTGGAATCCCAGTCAGACTTGAACGCATCAGCGTCTTCACCTACCCAGCCAGCGCTGTGTAGCTGCCCATTAATTGAGCTCACAACGTCTTCAAGTGAAGTCGCCTTGTCACCAAACAACTGCGCTAAAGCACGTAACTGCTCAACATCAGCACCAACACTAGCCACAAGCAACCCTTCCTAAACAAATTCACGATGCACTGTCGCCACAGTGCACTTACATCTGCCCTCAAATTACCCTGTTAGCGTTAGGTAGCCCTATGGGGACAAAACCCCACTACTCCCCCAGGCCAAGCGTGCTTTGAAAGTAGGGTTGTTAACTTTTCTGAGTCTACTCGCCGCCAAGAATAGCTTTCTTGAATCCGTGTATAGCTTCCCCGGCGCCCTTGACCGTACCAACCACCACATCGCCGGCGCCCTTAACCGCACCAACCGCAACGTCACCCACAGCTTGTGCAGTACCTGCAGCGGTTTCCGTGGCGGCACCTACATAGTCGCCACGGTTCCAGGCTTGGCCGGCGCGGTCAAGACCAGAGTTAAAGTGCTGCCCGGCGTCGTTAAAGCCAGAGCCTACGTCATTGACACCATTGGCGATGCCGTTACCTACCTCGCCAATACCGTTAACAATACCTGTGCCCACATTTCCAATAGCTACGGTGGTGGTGGGCCTACCGGAGGCAGCAATATGGTTCGCACCAGGGTTTTCGTATTGGGCGTCTAGAGCCCCATACAGGCGTGCCATCTCATGGTTATAGCCAAAATCACGAGGATCTGCGCCTTCACTGGCAGGAATAATATGGCGTTCACCGTATGCACGCGGAGCAATCAAGTCCATCTTGCCAAGTAGCCCCGAATCATGTGCAATATCTTGCCCCCCATTAAGTGGGTCATAGGCATAGCAATAGGCTTTAACATTAGAGCCATCCATGGGGGCCTGGGCATTAAAGCCAAAGTTGTTTATGCAGTTAGCTCGCGCGATAGTTTCACTGGTAACTGAGAGCCCCGCAGCGTTAAAGGTTACTGCTTTCCCACCGGTAGCTAATGCTCCAGCTGAGGCTAGTTCACCACCCAGCGAGTGACCAGTAAAATCAACGTTTTCACGGCCCACCGCTTTAGCCAATTTAGTAGACACATTTATTGCATCCAACACTTGAGGCGATGTAGCGACACCGCCCGCAATATCATTGGCAATATCCAAAGCTGCTTGTCGGCTAGGCTCAGTGCCACGGAAAGCCAACACATACTTACCGTCAGCATTTTGGTAGATAGTGGCCTGCATACCATTTGCAGTGTCTAGCTCAGAGGGGTCAATACCTAGCTTCTTCAGCTCCTCAGCATCAACCTTGCGCCAACCATCAGGAATCGGATCGCCCTCTTCATAGGCCGCCTGAGCCAGACGCGCATAGTCTGCGTCACGCCCAGCTTCACCCTCACGCGGCTTGCCATTGTAAGGATCCGAACCAGAACCACCATTTGCAGCCTTAGCGGCTGAGCCTGCAGTATTAGCCGCACCCGCAGCACCATTAACTGCGGAGGCTTTCTCCTGCTCATCAGCCTGCTGGTTAAGGCTAGTGTTGCGCTCACGTAGAGAGTCCACCACATTACGCACCAAAGCGGTCAGGTTTGAATCCCAATCAGCTTTAAAGGTGTCGGCGTCTTCACCCACCCAGCCAGCGCTGTGTAGCTGCCCATTAATTGAGCTCACAACGTCTTCAAGTGAAGTCGCCTTGTCACCAAACAACTGCGCTAAAGCACGTAACTGCTCAACATCAGCACCAACACTAGCCACGAGCAAGCCTTCCTAAACAATTTTCACTGCGCGTCACCGAGGCAACGCACTAACAACTGCACCCAAATTACCCTGTTTAAGCGAGCCTATGGGAGCAAAACCCCATTAGTGACTCAACTCAGATCCACTAAAAGCAGGGTTTTAGCTTTCTACCGAGCGCTCAGGAATCTCCACAAAATCGGTGGGATATTGGGTGCTCAGCTGGGGCAGTTCAGGCAGGTAATTGATGGGGCTAGCGCCATCACCAAAAACATGCACGCCCTGCTGCCCAAACTTGCCGCTCGCGCCGATCCCGCTGACTGCAAAACTGCCACTCGATCCGGTTACGCCGGCACCACCACTGCCACCGGCACCACCAAAACTACCGCTCGAACCACTTATACCGGCATCCTCAAAACTGCCACTTGATCCGGTTACGCCGGCGCTACCACTGCCACCGGTGCCGCCGAAGCTACCGCTCGAACCGCTTATACCTCCGCCTCCATAGCTACTCCCGATGACGCCACCAGCGCCACCACCACCGGAAGCCTGCTCCTGCTCATCAGCGTTACGGTTTAGATCCCAGCCAGCTTGCGCCAAGGCCTGCGCCGCATTGCGCAGTTGCGGGGCTAAAACACTATCCCAGTCATCCTTGAACTTATCGCCGTCGCTACCTTGCCAATCCGTAGCAGAAACCAAAGCCTTTAAAGCCAAGTTAACGTCGTTATCCAGAACCTGAGATTTGTTGTTAAAAGTCTGTGCCAGTTGCCGCAGACTCTCAACGTCTGCCCCATAAAGCGCCATAGAAACCCCTCAAACGGTAGTGTTAGAAAAGCTCTTTTAAAAAAATCTTAAGCGAAAGTTGGGGCCGAGGCGCTTAAAGCACCTCGGCCCCACTTTTAACACGCTAGAAGCCAATCAAGGCTGCTGCGATCAGTGACCAGAAGCCTGCTCCTGCTCGTCAGCGTTGTTGTTAGCGGTGGTCTGAGCCTGACGTAGGGCGTCAGCAACGTTGCGCAGCTGGGAGGACAGGGTGCCTTCCCACTCGCTCTTGAACTGGTCGGCGTCGGTACCCTTCCAGTCAACGGACTGGACCTGGCCGGAGATGGTGGAGATTACGTCCTCGACGGTCTGAGCCTTCTCACCGAACTGCTGCGCAAGTGCCCGTACGCCCTCAATGTCCATACCTAGGAATGCCATGGTATTTCCTTTCATGTAGTAGCTAAGTTCCGCGCTTCAAGCCGGAACCTTTCGACAAGAAAATAATGCAACCTATCGCCACACCCAACAATGGGGACCAATCCCCCTGCCACCCGGGTTAACTAGCTTTTGCTTGCAAAACCGCCACTATCTGGGCTTTAACTAGCCACAATTTGCACCTTGACAGCCTTGGCAGCACTGATCCAGTACCCGCGTCCCGGCACCATTTCCCCACGCTGGATGCGCGGAGTGGGGGTGCGCAGCAGGGTTTCGCCGTCGCCCGTATCAGGCTGAATCAGCAAACCAGTACGCGAATTCTTAATCTCTGCCAGCATCGGCGAGTAACCAGACCAGCCGGAAGTCTCACCCTCAGCAATCACCAAGTGACCGCTACGCTTAGCCTGCTTAACCGCAGCCAACAGGTCCTTTTCAACCGGCGTGCCCACAACTTCGGGGTAGTGCTCCACTACCAACACCAGCAGCGGGTGGTTGTCGGGGGCCTGCATGGCAACGTAATCCTTGATTTTCTCCAGGCCTTCCTTGATCTGCTCGTCGCCCACCATGGTCAAATCCCACAGCCCAGCCACATCGGCCAAAGCCGAGCGGCGCGGAGAAATAAACACTCGGCGCACCTTGGGATCCCACTGCTTCAGGGAGCCAGCCAACCAAAGCAGCGCCGACGTCGTCGCCGCCTGAGGCGGACCCGCCACCATCATGGCCCCAGTAGGCACAAACGTGGCCGGATCCAGATCCTGCGAAGCCATACCCAACACCGGCCAGCCCTGGTAAACCTTAGGCAAGTCAGCCTCGCTAAGCTCAGTAGGCAGGTTAGCGATAGCTTCAGGCTTGACGCGACCCTGACGGCTCAGGTACTTACCGAAAGCCTCAATGAGCTGGGCCTGAGCCATCTCATTAGAAGAGTCACCCATAATCGCCAACTGCATTTCACGCCCGTCACCCATAATCATGGCACGCCCAGGCGGGCTAGCGGGGCTGAGTACATCCTTGGCCACACCAAAGTTGATGTAGTCATCCATATTGGATTGACGCAGCACCACCTTCATCAAGAAAGCAGACAAAACATTGCCGCGATAGGGCGTAGTCCAGTCACAGGTAGCCGCCACGTGCACGCCCACACTGCGTCCATCAGTCAAAATACGCTGCAAAATATCCAGGTTGGCGGCGCCGTAAACAGTCTTCTCATATTCACTACGCATCGCCCCCAAACCATCAAGCAGCAGCAAAATTCGGTGGTCATTGGTGTGACCACTAATGCGCTGATAGTCGCTGAGCGTGGCCGCACTGGCCGCCGTAAACCGGTCAGTGCGCTCATCAATAATGGAGCTGAGCTTACGCAGCAAACGCTCCACACCTTCAGAGTCATCGCCAGAAACAATCGTGCCCACACTGGGCAGCTTCTCCAGCACTTTCAAAGAGGCCCCGGCAAAGTCCATGCCGTAAATATCCACCGCACCCGAGCGCGGCGTAATCGAGGCCGCCAAAGCCAAACTGCGCAGCGCCGTCGACTTACCACTACCGGCAGCCCCAAAGAAACAAATATTGGAGTCTTTCTCAGGCAGGAAGTAAGCGGGCACCTGGCTTTGATGCACCGGATCATCCACCACACCCAACACCAGTTTGGTGTCGCGCCGCTGCGGCAGACGGTTAAGGTCATAGGCGCTAGCCAACTCATCGAGCCACGGTTTACGCGGCACCGGCAGGCCCGCAATGCGCGCCGCCTGCCCCACCGTAGCCACCACGCGGTCAATATCCTTATCGATACTGCGCCCGCTGGTTTGCACCTTAGCCACCTGCCAGGGGTTAAGCGCCCCGAAAGTCATCTCATCGACGCTCACCGAAGCGCCGGTAGCCTGCGCGCTGGTACGCGCCCCCGGGTAGGCCGACTGGAACGGGGTAATACGCCCCGGCCCGGTCTTAGCCGCACCGCGTCCAGGGATTTCCGGCGGGAAGTGGGCGGCGATCTTCTCCCCCAGCACGTCTTGTGAGTCAGACTCGTCGGCCATACGCAGCGCCACACGCAAGTTAGTGTTAGCGCGCAGGTTGTCTTTAATCACGCCGGCGGGGCGCTGGGTGGCCATGATTAGGTGCAGTCCCAGCGAACGGCCACGTTGGGCGACGTCGACGACGCCGTCAACGAACTCAGGCACCTCACCTGCCAGGGCCGCGAACTCATCAACCACAATAATCAGCGACGGCGGGCACTCGGGGTCACCTGATTTTTCCAGCTCAGCCAGGTCTTTTTTGCCCTTTTCGTTAAGCAGGCGCTCACGGTAGTGGATTTCGGCGCCCAGCGAGGTCAGGGCGCGGCGCACCATGGCGGGCGAAAGGTCAGTTACCAAACCCACGCAGTGTGGCAAATGGGTACAGGCAGCGAAAGCTGAACCACCCTTATAGTCCACAAACAGGAAGGTCAGGCGGTCAGGCGAAACCGCCTGGGCCATACCCAACACCCAGGACTGGAGGAACTCGCTCTTACCAGCACCGGTGGTGCCACCCACCAGGGCGTGGGGGCCGTGCACGCGCAGATCCAGCGCCAAGGGGGCGTCGGCGCCCTGCCCCACCAGGGCGGAGAGGGAGACGGGCCGGTCCATGGGCACAGTCTTGGTGCGGTCAATGATGGAGTTAGTGGCTTGCCAACGGGCCACCTGGGCGGAGGCGTCGTCGGCCAATTCAGCGCCGGTAAGCGAGATGAAACTAATCGAACGCGGCAGGTCAGAGTCGTCATCCACGGGCACACCCGCATCCACCATGGGCGACATGTGCTTAGCTAGCGCCCGCACTTGGCTTAGCCCCAGGTTTTCGGGGCGCACATTGGTGGCGTTAACGCTGCGGCGTACAAAACCCACAGTGGACTCTTCACCAGACACCATCAGGTAGGAGCGGCAGGCGGCGGGCACCTGGCTGGCAGATTCAGCCACCCAAATCACGTGCACGCCCACATCCGGGCCGCTCTCCACAATACGGTTAAGTCGGGCCTGATCCACCTGGGATTGATCAACAATCACCACCACGTCGGGCACATGCAGGGCGTCTTTTTCTTCAACCGTGGGGTTGAGCGGGCCACGCGGGCGCGGGCGGGTCTGCAAACGCTGGAAAATAATTTCTTCCAGGTGCGAAACCAGCGAGGCACCCACCGCCGCGTCAGCCGCTAAATGCAGCTCCCCTAGCGGCGAGAACGGCGAGGCAGTGTGGGGTAGCCATTCAAGCCAATCCCAGCGCGAGCGCCCAGCCGGGTCGGTTAGGCAGGCCACCACCAGTTCAGCGGGCGAGTGCATACACACCAGCTGGGTGATTACCGCGCGCGCCACCGGGTCAATATCTGCGCGCAGCCCGCTAATGCCAAAAGCCCCGTCTTGGCGCAGGTTAACCACAATCGGCACGTCGTCGATCACGGCGTATTGGGCGCGCAGGGCCGCAATGGTGGAGAGGCACTGGGGTAGGCCGTTTTTGGCTTCTTTGTCTTTTTCCATCCGGGCCACGGGTAGGTCTGTGCCCAGGCCGATACGGATCTGCATAAATTCGGGGTGTTCAGGGCGGCGCGACCACAGCAGTGGGCCCCCCATTTCGGCGTGGCGCACAATGGCCTCAATGGGCGGATATTGCTGTTTACGCACTTCGCGTTCGTTAGCAAATACCTGCTCAATGTGTTTTTGGGTTTCTTTAATTGCAACCTCAAAGGCTTCTAGCTGCTCTTTAAGGGCTCGTTTGCGCCGCCACTTGCCGTCAACCCACATACCACCCATCATCATGGGGCTCATGCATACGAACATGAGCGAGTAGGGGTTGTGAGTTACCGAGTACATCATCAAACCCATAAAAGCCGGTGCCAGCATGGCGATAAAAGGCAGCGGGTTGGGGTTTTGCTGGGTGGGAGCCTCAGGCAGCTTGATTTCTACTGCCGGGGTGCGCGGTACTACGCGCGGGGTGCGGATGAAGTTAATGCCGGCGCTTCCGGCGGCGTCGGTGGCGCTTAGGGTGGTGGTCACCAGGGCCACCTTCACCTCAGATTTACCGATTTTGACACTGTCTAGGGGCCCCAGCTTTAGGCGCTGTACCCGCTGGCCATTAACGACGACGCCGTTAGAGGAGTTCAGGTCACGTACTTCTACTTCGGTGCCTACTACCACCCGCATATGCTGCTTGGAAACCATCGGGTCGCTAAGGCTGACGTCTACATTGTCGTCGCGCCCCACCAGGTTGGAGCCCTCATAGAGCGGGAAAACCCGGCCCCTGTCAGGCCCTGAAACCACTGACAATACGGCCACGTGTTCGCCGGCCACATTGGTATCTGCCGGGTTTTGCATTAGAGAGACTTTAGCGCCCGAGTGCAGCCCGGAGTCTTCCAGCAAGGTGTCGCTAGTTAGAGCGCGGGCACGCCCACGCCCGGCGGTGTCAATAATGTTGATAGAGACCGTGGCCGGGTCTATGGCCTGGCCGGCTTCACTTGGTCCGGCACTAGCCAGTGCGGCAGCTACGTCCCCTACCGTCGCGGTGGCGTCCGTGGTGATTTGCAGGTTATGCGAGCCGTCGCCGCGCAGTAGGTTAAGACGTAGTTTCATTCGTGGGCACCATCTAATAGGGGAAGGTCTTCAGGGGTTACCAGGCGTGAGGACAGGGCGTATTCCACCAGCTGCACGCGCCGGTGGGAGGCGTGAGAGCCAGCCCCGCCACGCATTCCTTTAACTCCAGCCCGGTCAAGCTTGTCACAGACATTGTCTAGCTTGCGGTTGAAACGAGTGATACCCCAGCCTAGGCGCGCGGCGGCGTCGACGTTACGCGGCAGAGAAACCGTGCCGGTACCAGCCCTACGCAACCACGGCTCAGCCAAAGACAAAATCAGCAGCTTTTGGCTTTCGGTGAGCACCACCATACCCATAGTGGCCTGGCCGGTATCGCTATCTGCCTCAGCAGCCTCAGCTTGCGCCGGCTCACGGTTTTCATAGGAAGGGCAGGGCACTTCCGCCAGGATCTCATAGGTGGTGGAGCCGGCGCTGAAAACTACCGCCATCTGCCCAAACACCATGGGCACGCGCACCCCGGGGGTAACCCAAGCGCGTGAAGCCCCAGCCATGTCGGCCACGGTGGCCCCCAGGCGCGAGCCCTGGTTATGCACCCACCATAGGCCGTTTTGGAATTCAAACACCAAGAATTTGCGGTGCAGGAAGGGGTTGTCACTTAAAGCTAGGTCGCCTTCACGACCCACCGTGAAGCTTTGAGTTGGCTCAACCCGATAAATTTCTCCAGCGAAATCGATTATCAAGACATCTTTGCCGGTTTCGTTGTCGTCGGGCGTGGGCGCTACGCTCATGGTTTTACCTTCCTGTCTACGCGTTTAATAGGTCTTTTATGCAATTGGGTAGCGTGGGCCGGGCGCGCTTAGTGAGCTACTGGCTAGCCGGGGTGTCGATGCAGTCAATGACTGGTTCTGATTCACGCCCCGCCTTGTCACGCGCGACTATCTGCACACAGGTACGCGGCGGCGTTGGCTTTAGCGTAGCGCGGTGGGCGCTAGTTTCCTGCAAGCCTTGCGGGGTCTGAGATTTTTGTGGAACCCCAGAGTTAGTGACGCTGTAGAGGAACGTGGCGTTTGTGGCTTTATAGTCCCAAGTGGCCTCCACCTGCCCGTTAGCGTAGCTCAGCTTCAGGTTGGTGACAGGCTCAAGGTAGCCATTCACATCCGGATCCATGGGCGCAGCAGTGCCTGCGGTGGTTAGTGCCGGTTTGGGGTTAAGCCCGCCGCGCTGTAGGCCTCGGTAGGCCGCGAAAGCTATTACGCCTATTAATACCACTACTAAGGCGCTGATCAGCAGGGTTTTTAAGGATACGCTGGAGCCGTCTTGCGCTGCGCTAGGGGCCAGGGTGGAGCCAGGCGCCTCTGGTGAGCCCTGAGGTGGCTGGTTTGCGCTGCCCGCCAGGCCGCCCGGGCCGACGCCGCCGCTTTGGGGGCCGACGTCGCCCGCTCCCGCCGCAGCTGGGGCGCCGGTTTGGGGGTTGAAGGGGCCGCCTGGGACAGTTCCTGGACCACTCACGCCTGACAAGGCCGGATAGCCCGTGCCATAACCAGAACCGGTATTGGCGCCGGGACTGGCCGCAGAGCCCAGGGTTGTGTTGCGGTTAAAACCAGAAGTGTTACCGGTAAAAGTGCGCGCGTCGGCTGGAGACTGGTGGGCGTTGGGGTAGAAAGTGCCCGAGTGGCTGCCTGAGCCGAGCGAATCGCCCCAGCTATTGGCGCCGGCAGTGTTGATACGGGCGTTGGTGTCGGCGGTGCGGCCAGTGTTTTCAGGAGAAATGGACACTACCGGACGCAGCCGGGTGGCGTCGTCGTCGCTGCCATCAGCAGTAATTACAGGCTGGTCCTCCCACACATCAATATTGGTTAGTGGCAGGCCTAAAGAAGACTGGATTTGACGCAAAGCCCGCGCGAACGCCATCGCCGAAGCAAAACGATCCGAGGGGCGCTTAGACATGGCGGTAAACAGCACCCGCTCTAGCGCGGCGGGCACGTCATTGCGACCAATGGGGGCGATAGAGCCGTGGTGCAGGCGTTTAAGAATAGAGGCCGGGTCGTTGTGCGCACCCGGGGTCATATCCACATGCGGAGGCCTGCCCGCCAGCATGGTGTAGGTGGTGGCAGCTAGTGAATAGACGTCAGAAGCGGGCGTCAAAGGCCGGTTAAGCTGCTGCTCAGGCGGTGCCCAGTAGGGAGAAAACGCCGAATCAACCTGATCGGCGGGGGTGTCTTGACTGATAGCAATACCAAAGTCAGTCAAAACCGGGTGCCCAAAGGCGGTAAGCAAAATATTGGCCGGTTTAATGTCGCGGTGCAGATAGCCGGCACGGTGGATAGTTTCCACAGCGCCAGCAATCTTAATGGTGATCTCTAAAGCCTGCTCCACCCGCATTGGTGAAGTAGTAGAAAAGCGTTTGCCCAGGTGAGGCGGGGGGCAATACTCCATGGTGAGGTAAGCACGCCCATCGCGCAGACGCCCGGCGGCGTACAGTGAAAGCACCGCCGGATGCGCCCCGAATTTGGCCATCAGGTCAGATTCGGCCTGGAATTTTTGTTTTTGGGCTGCGCTGGCCCCCGAACGGATTACTTTAACCGCAACTTCACGCCGAGGCATGTCTTGGCGGTAAAGAAAAACGTCCGCGAAACCACCCGCACCGAGGAAGCGGATAAACTCCGCCCCCTCCAGGTGCGGGCCTACAGGTTCACGCAGCCTAGCAGCCATCAGGGCTCCACAGACAGAACTACACCGTCACCCAGGTCAATCCGGTCGCCGTAACGCAGCAGTTCACGCTGGCCGCCGCCCAGGCGACGCGGCAACTGGCCTTCACGCAGCAGGTAGGTGCCGTTAGTAGAGTTCAGGTCCTCCAAGTTCAGCTCCCAATCATCAATGTTGATGCGGCAGTGAGACTTGGAAATGGACTTGGTGGGGCTAGCCACCGCCATCAGGTGCACGCCAGTGCCGGGTGCAGCCTTGGGCAGGCGGCCCACAATGACGTCGGCGTCTAGGGTTACCGACCCGCCGGTGGAGGCCACCAAAGTGCCCAGGCTGGGACGCTTTACGTGGACAATCTTGCCGTTTAGTGCCCCACCGCAGATGCGGCAGGAGCTGGCATGAACCGGGTTGGGGTGACCGTTGACGCAGTTAATTGCCAGTACTTCAGGGCCATCGCTATCGGCGTTGGCACTGTCAGCTACGGGCGGCGGCGGTGCCTGCACACCGCCGGTGGGGACAGCGATGGTGTAACCATCGTGCGTCCAGGGGGTACCGGGGGCCACGTCCAGTGCGCCGGTGGGGGCCTGCACACCGGGTAATGGCACCGCATTACCTACGGGGTTGATCTGGGTGGCTTGTGCCTCTAGCGGGAGCTCAGCGGATTGGGTTCGGGGATTGGGAACCGGATCCGACCCCGCAGTGGCGGGGTCACCACCAAAAGGGGAGGAGCTAAAGGGGTTGCCCTCGTTGATACCCTGGATAGGTCCGGTGGGTTCCGCTTTTTTCTCCCCCTTTCGGCGTGAGAAGTCCAAGCCTTCGCCTTGTTCAAAGTTGAACTCCAGGCCTGAGGCCTCATCATCGCGCAGTTCACGCACGGCGGCGTTTTCTACATCCACCCCAATGGTTTGGCCGTAGAGGTGGCCAAAGTACTGGTCTTCGGGGTTTTGCTGGCTCTGAGGTGCGCTGGGGGCCGCCGGGGCAGCCGTAGCGCGGGCAGCGCGATCGTCAGCAATAACCAGTTCACCAGAACTAGCCGGGGCGCTAGGAGCAGCCAGAGGGGCACTGGGCACCACCACCGGAACACTAGGAGCCGCTAGCGGGGCACTAGGCACAGCCGGGGCGCTGTAAGCCGCCGGCTCCTGGAAGTTAGCGCCAGGAGCTAGCGGGGCGCTAGGCTCAGCCGGGGCGGCGGGCACAATCTCAGTGGGGACCGTAGCCGGGGCGTCATCCATACGGTAGTTGGCTGCCGGAGCTACCGGGGCGCTGTAAGCCGCCGGGGCCGGAGCCTGGTTCTTGGCGGCGCTTGAGCCGCCCAGCATAGCGGCCAAAGCTGCAGCAGCCCGGGAAACCTTGGGTTGAGCCGGAGCGCTAACAGGCTCTGGGCTAGGAGCAGCCTCGCTGATTTCCGCACTGGGGCCAGCCGGGGCCGGCACCGGGGCGGCGACAGCGGGCACATCCAGCAAGCTAGTGGGGGCATTGGCCTCAGCTGAAGCGGCTGAAGTAGCAGAGCTGGCCTGGCTAGGCAGGTCAGCAGCTACCGGGGCGGCGTGCGCACCGCTAGGAGCCGACGACGGCGCCGAGCTGATTGCCTCAAAATGCTCAGTGGCCGGGGTTTGGGCTACCGGGCTGGGGGCAGCGGGACTAAAGCTAGCTGGGCTGGGTGCAGCCGGGCTAGCGGTGGCGATAGACAGATCCAGGTTTTGGCCAGGCACCAGCTCAGCTGCCAGTGAAGCACTAGCTGCCACCGGGTTGGGTGCGGGCACGGCCGGTAGCTGCGGGCTGGGTGCGGACAGTAGCTCCACACTGGGCGCAGCCGGACTGGGAGCAGACGGCAACTGCGGGCTAGGCTCGCTAAGCGCACTAACCGGAGTGGCGGCACTAGTCTCAGCGGCGTCAGCCTCCGGGGAGGGCACGCTAGGCAGCAGGCCGGCTACCGGCTGAGAGCTGACCTCGCTGATAGGAGTGTCCTCTAGCAGGCTACGGGCCGCTGAAGCTTCAGCGGCGCTGGGCACCACCGAGGCGGGGCTGTAAACCGAGGCGGCACTGCCGGCGCTGTAGCCGGAGTAAGCCGAAGCTACAGACTGTGCCGACCGCGTCGCCGGCGCGCTGGCTGCGCTGACTCCGCTGGCTGCCGAGTTTGAACTGTAACCGCTGTAGGCTTGACTTTTGACGGCTCCCACCAGGCGGTTAACCTCACGTAGCTGCCAGTGCAGCATGGAGGCGCGGGTAACCCCGCTACGTAAAGGTAGAGCCTCAGTACCAGCTCCGTGAGCCTGAATTACCAGGGCGGCGACGTCGTCAAGACGTACCTCCTCCCAAGCAATGGGGTTAAGCGCCGAAACGGTGCGCACGAAACCATTAACCTGAGTGACCTCAGCGGTGATAGAACCACGCAGGGCCAGGTGGACGGCGCCGTCGGAGAAGACACCAGCCACAAAGTCAGGCAGGTGGAAGACGTTGTTGTTGTAGTAACCCGCCAGCACCTGCAGCAGACGCTGCAAATTAGCACCATCTTCAAGCTCGCGCCACAGGTCGAGCAACAGATCGTTGGGCCCCTCTAGGGCAACGAATCCGCTCTCGCTGACCGCACTGAGAGTGGTACCTGCGTACCAATTAACTTGAGTATTCATTCATTGTCCTTGAACATCCATGACCATTGCTCACTAGCAACCTCATTGCCGCCACGCCACGGCAGCGACCTATCCAGGGTGGGAGCATCCGGATCATAGTCCCAACCCTGCGTGCCAGGCAGGTTCTGGTGGGTCAGATCGTCATCCTCCCAAGGCGGATATGCGGCCGCAATATCCACCACGATCACCGAGATATTATCCCGACCGCCTGCGTTCCTCGCGGCTTTCACCAGCGCATCAACCACACCCTCAGGCTCACTAACCACAGCTGCGGTAGCCTCAATGAGAGTGTCGGTAACCATGGAAGAAAGCCCATCTGAACAGATGATGTAGCGGTCTCCCACACGTGCAGGCAAGACAAAATAGTCGGCGCGTACACGCGGGCCGCAACCGGCCCCTAACGCGCGCGTAATTACATTACGACCAGGCAGGTGCTGGGCTTGTTCGGCAGAGATGAGTCCCGCATCAATCTGCTCTTGCACCTGCGAGTGGTCTTTAGTGATTTGCTCAAAGCCGTGCTTGCTTTGGTAGTAGGTGCGCGAATCGCCAATATTGAGTACGCGCACGCACGGCATAGCCCCATTTTCACTAAGCACCAAGCCGGTCAGGGTAGAGCCAGGCGCGGGCACTCCCGGCAGGCCATTGACTGCACGGGCCGCGCGTTTAACTGCTTTTTGCAGCTGGGAGGGCTCAACCAGATGGTCCTGGGTTAGCTCGGAGAAGGCTGCCAGGGCGGTGGCGGCGGCGACGTCGCCTGCCTTGTGTCCCCCCATACCGTCAGCCACTAAAAATACTGGGCCGGAAGCTAGGTAGGCGTCTTCGTTGTGTTGACGCACTAATCCCACATCAGTCCCTGCGGCGTATTTGACCGCGATGCGTGTGCGCATCACTCAACCTCCAGGCGGCGGTCGCCGAAAACAATTGAATATCCCTTAGCAACTGGAACCATAGCCCCAGCAAGCACATGTGTGCGACTTCCGTCAGGGGCAACCACGCTAGTGCCGTTGGTTGAGCCTAGATCGGTGACAAACATGTACTGTCCATCGACGCGCACCGCCAAGTGAGTTTTGGAGATAGAAAAGTTGGGGTCAGCCACAGGCACCACGTCAGCTTGCGCCCACATACCTGCGGGAACCGGGTTGCGCCCCAACACCACGGCGCTGGTCACGTTAATGACGTCGCCGGTGTCTAGGCGCAAACACTTACCTACGCTGGTTTTAGCGATAGTGACGTGTTCATCCCAATCCGTGCCGCTTATATCCACCTGGCCGGTTTCTTGGGCAGCGGTTGCCTCCCCCATTAATTCGTCGGGAACTACCACCGGGATGGGGCCGCTAAAAGGCTTATTTGGCACTTGCAGCTGGCCAGAGCTGGGGGCGCTGGCAGCGGGAGCGGTTTGGGCGGGAGCCTGGAAGTTGCTAGAGAGCACCGGCTCCATACCAACTTCAGTGTTGGCGCTGGGAACAATGGTTTCGTCGTAGCTGTTGCCTAGCGTCTGGGTGGAGTTGGGAGCGCTAGTACCAGGGGCGGTTTGGGCGGGAGCCTGTAGGTTCCAGTCCAGGGAGGTAATTACCCCGTCGCTGTCACGTTGGCCCCCTTCAGGGCCGGGGCTGGTTAGCTGGGGCTGGGGCGGCTGATTGGCTTGGTTGGCGCCAAAGCCGCCGCTTTGATTGGCGCCAGCAAAGTTGGCACTGGCGCTGCTGGGGACCGAGGCGGAGCTGAGCGTGCCATTAGCTACGACGCCGCCAGCCACACCAGGGGCGCCGTTGGCAGGCCCTGCACCGCCAGGAACTCCAGCGCCAGGAATGCCAGCGCCGGGGTTGAAAGCGCCATTTGGCCCGGGGGCCTGCGCGGCGAAAGAATTTTGGGCCAGGTGCGCTGCCGCCTGCACTCCAGGCAGCTGCGGGTGTAGCCCGAACTCATCCATATCCCCTGCCCCGGCCCCGGTTTGGGGTGCGAAAGGCTGGTTGGGAAGAGTCAGTGGGTTGCTTTGCAGCCGTACCGGGTTTACGCCTTGGCGCACATTAAGCACAATCACGCCGCTAGCGCGGTCAAACCAAAACCGGTTCAGGTGGTCGCGGCTAAGGGCGTAAATAACTAAGTTGCCAATCCCGGCAGTAACTAGGGACACCCCTAGCTGCAAGGCTAGCTTGTTGAAAGCTGCCCCACGCGGCGGGCCACTGTTTTTAAAACCAGCCCATGCTAAACCCAGCATCCGCAAACCCGGAGTTTGTCCACTGCGCATCAAAGCCACTAGGTAACCAACACATAGCAGCACAGTTACCGCGATTGATACACCTAGGCTAATCCAAAAAGGGGTGCGGTTAGATTGGTTGCCAGCACCAAAAAACATTACGGCCCCGCTGCCGCCGCCAATGACTAGAGAAAAGATAAGCGAGTCAATTAGACGCGCAAATACCCTGGGCCAAAGCGCAGCAAGCCGAGTCCCCTGCAAATGCGCGGGGACCGGGGCCGGGCGACTATTTAGGCTCATTTCTTTCTCCTGAAGTTAGCGCGCATGGTCTGCAGCCACTGCGGCACACGCATCCCTAATGAAACTGGAGATACCGCAGCTAGCCATCGACGCGTGCGTCGCCTACTGGCACCAAGGTGCTGTTTAAGATTTTGCATCTCTAGCCATAAGGGTTCCTGGGAATCAGCTGAAAGCTGCTGCTCAGTTAGCTCCAGATTGGCGTTATTTGAACGTTTTTTAGACTTTTGTTTATCTCCAAAGCGCCCCTTGCGTTGCTTACGGCCCACTTGGGGTGCTTCGTAGCCACTTTCGTACCCAACTCCCTGGGGATCTGGCAGTTTGGCGGGGTTTTGGACGCCATCAGCGGTAGTTAGGCTCGCCTGCCCCGACTGGCCGAAAGCTACCGCGTTGACTGACAACGCAAAGTTACGCACCGAGCCTGGCGGGAAGTTAGAGCCAAAGACCGGCTCTAGCGCGTCGGTTCGTGCCTGCGCTAGGCGCTGGGAGCGTTCGCGAGCGCGGGCCCACTTGGCTTTAAGGGCCTTAATGGGGTGACGACGGCGCTTTTGGCGTCCCTTTACGGGCACGTACAGGGGCGCCGCCAGAGCACCGCTACCTGCGCCGCCAGGGGCTTGACCGCCTGCAAACTGAGCGCCACCTGCCAAGCCGTGGGCGCCGTCGTTAGCGACGCTGTCGCCACCAGCGGCGTTAGCGGCCGCGATAGCCTCGGCACCACGCAGTTTAGGCGCCAAATCAACCTGCCCACCCAGCGCCTGGGCGTTACGTTTAGCCTGTTGCTTGGCGCGTTTAGCCTGCGCCACCTGGGCGGCGGCGGCATCATAATCAGCCAACGCAATATCCAGGTAGCGTGCCATCTGGGTGCGGGTGGCGTTAGTGGGCAGCTTGATGCCATAGTCGCGCATCCAGTCTTCCAGCTCCGCCCAGGCACCCAGGGCACTGCCAAGCTCGTCACGGTTACGACGCCGGCGCCCACGCACCGCTTTAAGCGCCAAAATCAGCGCAAACGGGGAGCTAACCAAAGCGGCCACACCCAGCCCCTGCCCCACCAGCAGCAGGTAGTGAGCCCAGTCAAAACCATGCTTTTTCTTAGTGTCGCGGTCGTCAGACACATCCGGGGTCAGGTCAGCCTGCTCCTGCGGAGGCGGCGGCGCCTGCAACACCTGCGGGCGCGGCTTGGGCTTGGGCTGCGGCTTGGGGTTAACCAGTTTCTTGTCGCGCGGCGGGGTGGGGTCAAAAGCCACCCAGTCGCCGTCGAAGTTAACCTCCACCCAGGCGTGGGCCATGGTGCCCTTAACCTCTAGCGTGCCCTTGGAGTAGTGCTCAGGGTAGAAACCCAGCACCACACGGGCCGGGTAACCAGCCTGGCGGGCCATAAGCGCCATAGCCACGGCGTACTGCTCGTCATCACCCACCATGTAGTAGTTGGGTTCTAGCAGCTCATCGATGCGGGCGGTGCGGTGACCGGGGCGCGCCATCGAGTCTGAGCCGTCAGAGTAGTAGCCCTCATCATGGTATTTAGTGGCCATTGCGCGCACACGCCCCAGCGGACTGTTAGCGTTACCCACAAACTCACGCAGACGCGTAGCCACCACAGCTGGCACATTAGTATCTGTGCCATTTTTTACCTTCCCAAAGCTACGCTTAGATAGCTGAGCATCCGAATATGTAGGTACAGTAACCACATTTACACTGTAACTATCGCCTTTAACCAGGGTGCGAGTGCTAAGCAGGGCGCCCAGATTGGATGAATAGAACAGATCCTGGGTTAATCCCTGGCCTTTAAGCGGGGTGAAGCTACGCACCTGTCCCCCACCTGGCAGCCAGTTACCCTGGTAATCAACCATAGTGAAAGTCAGGTTATGGGTTTTAGCGCCTTTAGGTAATACGCGCGTATCAACCTGGGCCCCAACCCGCTTAAAACCCTCACCGTTGTCTGACGTCCCAACGCGCATAACGTTTCCGTCATAGGCGTCCATTGTGGCGACACGGATACGCTCACCATTTTGCAGCCCCGAAACCGTAAACAAAGTGGTGTCTTTTTGAGTATCCACCCAGTAGTGCAGGCGCGTAAGCGGAGCCTGATACTCAGCAATATTCAGCGGCGGCGTCACATAGCTACGCAAAACCTCACGGTTATTAGCCCCCGTCACCTGCGGGCCCAGCACCACCCCCGCAGCCATGGCACAAGCCAGCATCAGCAGCGTGCCCAGGCGGGCTCGACGACGCAGCCGCCCCGCCCCCAAAGCAATCAGCCCGCGCTGGCCTCGGCCATGGCGCTTATTAACCGCCCAAGCCGCCCACAACAGCGCCACTAGCGCCCCCACCAGCGCACTATCGCGCCCATAGGGAGCCGCAAAACCACCAAACAATGCCCCCACGGCAAACATCAGCGCAGCTGGAAGCAGCGCCCACAACTGGCCGCGCTGGTGACGCAACACAATCGAAGCACCCAAGCCAGCACACACCATGGCACTCAAATACGGCACCACCGTAATACCCGCATAGGCGTTAGCCGGCGGCGCCAAAGTCAACAAGTCACGCCAACTAGTCACCGCCCCCAACACCAAGGTTTGCACCATCTGCAAAGACGGAAACACCCTAGCGCTAGCCAAATTCGGTAAAGCCAAAGCCCCACCCAACAGGTAGGCAATCACCAGCGCCAAAATAGTTTCCAGCCGCCGCAACCCCAGCCCATAAGCAAGACCGGTAACCACCACAGCCAGCAAAGTGCCACCCATGGCCGCAATATAGCCAGACCAGTCCCCAAACACCGCCCCATGGCTAACACTGGCAGCCAACATCAGCAACGTAAAAGCAACCAACCCCAGCCAGTTAAAAGCCCGGCGCTTAGAACCAACCGTCTCAAGCCCATCAACACTCATAGCGCCGCCTTTCGCAATAATGCCGGAAGCTCACTAAGCGCCCCCAAGTGCAGCAAATCCATTGCCCCCAAACGGTTACGCCCCGCCCGCCCCGGGCTCACCCGCAACACATAAGAACGCGCCGACACCGGCAAACGCACCCAAGCCCGCTCAATTAGCTCCAAATCAGCCCCTGAACCAGTAATCAACACCGCCACCGAGGCACCCGGACAAGCCGCCACCGCCTCCTTAGTCAACTCCGGCAAGTCAGCGGCGCGCCCATCCATCTCCACCAGGCTCAACGCATCCAAAGCCCGCTTAGGGTTAGGCAGCGCCGGCACCCCCGCCTGAGTCACCAAAGTAACCTCACGGCTAGCCTTAATCGTGGCCACAATCAGCGACGCCGCCGCCGAGACAGCCACCTCAAACTCAGCCTCACTAGCCCACGACGCCGCCCGCGTATCCAACACCACCAACAGGTGAGCCCGGCGCGTCTCCTCAAACTGACGCACCATCAACTTGCCGGTGTGAGCCGTAGACTTCCAGTGAATATTGCGCCGATCATCGCCGGGCACATACTCACGCAAAGTATGAAAAGACACATCCGAGCTAGACAAATCCCGGATCGTAGCGCCCTCAATATCCTTAATGAAACCAATGGCTTCACTTTCCAAAGCCACCGTACGCGGATGCACATACAGCTCAATGCGCTGACTCCAGCGGCGCTCGCGGCGCACTAGGCCTAGCCCGTCGCCGTTAACGCTGCGCACTGGGCCGATTGGCACCAGGCCGCGTCGGGCGGTGGGGATAGCTAGAGGCTGGCTAATCATCTGGCCGGCGCGCAGGGAGGGCACCAGCACGTCGGCGGTGGATTTACCTACCGGTAGTTCCATTACGGCTTTGCGGGTGCGGCGGGTGCCGGCGTTGGTGGCTTGTAGCTCGCCGTAGGCGTTATCGCCCACCACCACCCGCTCGTTTTGCACATACAGGTTGATGTTGTGTTTACCCAAGCCCAGGGCGCTTAGCGGGGATAGTAGGGCCAGTACACCGAGCACTAGGCCGATCACCGCCAGCTCCACCCAATGCGTTAGCAGGGCTAGGCCTAGCGCGCTTAGAGCCACTGCGGCCACGCCCCACCACAGGGGGGTGAGCACCTGGGTAGCGCGGGTGCGCAGGCGTCGCCAGCTAGTGGGTTTTTGGCCCTTTGCGCCAGGGTTTAAGTCGACGCCGCCGCGTGGGGACGTAGAGCTAGTTTTAGCGGCCATGGTTTAGCTGTGTGCGGTGGGCGCGGGGACAGAAGCCAGAATCTGCTCAATGACACCTTCGGCGCTGGCGCCAGAGAACTGGGCGTCCACATCCAGCACCAGGCGGTGAGCCCACACCACTGAGGCCAGCTCCCTGACGTCGTCGGGAATTACGTAGTTGCGCCCCTGAGCGGCAGCCCATACGCGCACCACGCGGGTCATAGCGATAGCGCCACGGGTGGAGACCCCCACGCGCACCTGCTGGTGTAGGCGGGTGGCTTCAGCTAGGGCCGCAATGTAGTCCAGTACGGCGCCGTCGACATAGTTAGTTCCGGCTACATCCGCCAGCTGGGTGACCACAGCGGAGGAAACCACGGCCGACAGTTTAGCGGAGCGGTCGGGGTTAGCTGAGTCAGCCAACACCTGGGCCATGGCCCCACGCTCGGGGTAGCCCACGGAGGTTTTCATCAAGAAACGGTCCAGCTGAGCTTCGGGCAGAGGGTAGGTTCCGGCCTGCTCAATGGGGTTTTGGGTGGCGATAACCATGAAGGGACGCCCAGTGGAGTGGGTTTTGCCGTCCACGGTAATTTGCGACTCTTCCATGACCTCCAGCAGCGCCGACTGGGTTTTGGGGCTGGCACGGTTGATCTCATCAGCCAGCACGATAGAGGCAAATACCGGGCCCTTGTGGAATTCCCACTGGCCGCTGCGCTGATCGTAAATGGTTACCCCAGTGATGTCGCTGGGTAGCAGGTCAGGGGTAAACTGGATACGCGAGTGGGTGCCTTGGATGGTGGCCGCCAGGGCACGGGCCAGGGCGGTTTTGCCAGTGCCCGGGGCGTCTTCGAGCAGCAGGTGCCCCTCAGCCAGCATGGTGGTGACCGCCAGGCGAATTACCTGCTCTTTGCCCAGCAAGGCCTGCCCTACGTTAAGCACCATTTTGTTAAATAGATCAGCAAACTGGGCGGCATTAGCCTGGGTGAGCGACATGGGTTATTCCTTTCAAAACTTTTCGCTGACGCTTATATACGGGGCAGCTTTATAGCTGCGAAGCTGGTTTATTGGTGTGTGCCTGACTCGCATTGCAAGGCGGCGTTATCTTCTTTTTCTTCCGCCGGGGTAATGCTGGTGGCGACATATAGAGACACTCCACCATCAAATGTGGTGTAGTGTTTTTCGTCTTTACCAGCACTGGGGGCCATCGTGTAGGTTTTGCCTGCCCAGGTAATGGTGCACTTGGTGGTGGAGCCATCCTTCCAGTCCCACAGCTTGACGCCATAGCGGTAGCAGTTGGGGCTGGTGCTGCCGCAGCTGCCGTTTACTACCTGGGAGCGGTCCACAAAGCCCTGGTAGTTGTTGGCTGGCTTGGGTTCTGCCGCCGACGGCGCCGCTAGGCTTTGGCAGCGCGGTTCAGATTCGCGGGTGCCGGCCTCGCTGGTTACCTGCTTGGAGCTGGTGCAGATTTTTACTTCTTTACCTGCCTCAACCCCATTTTGGAATTCCACAGTGCCGCCGCTTGCAGGTGGCTCCTGCTTATTGGTGTAGCTGCCAGAATCGGCGCTGATATAAGCCGAACTGGTGGCGGTGCGTCCATTGCCGTTAGCGGGGCCAACTTGGCAGCTGACCTTAGTGGCCTCAGGGCGAGTGCAGGCCAAAGTGGGCGAGATTGGGGCGCCAAAAGGCGTCACCTTACCGGCCACTACCCCTTCAGAGCACTTACCTGAAGAGTTACAGGCGCGCACATAAATAGTGGATTCTTTACCGTTAGTTAAGCCGTTACCTGTTTTATTGGCTACCGACTGCCAGGTGTTCTGATCCGTTGACCATTCCAGCTGAGCATTTTTATCACCGCTGGTAGCCGTGAAGTTCACCGCATTATCGGCGCCAGTAGCCTTGGGCGCTGCAGACACTGAAGGAGCAGATACTTTCCCCTCCAGCGTCATGGTGTATGAGACTTCCTCAGAGGTGCCGCCGCGAGTTACTGCCCTAACTGAGAACCTCACGGTCCTGTCTACGCTTGTATCAATTTCATAGGGCTTATTTAACCCATAAATTACTATGGCACTAGAGGGCGTACCGCTATCGGAGTAGGCCAGGAGGTAGTGGGCAATCGGCAGCCCACCAGTGTCAGATGGCGGATTCCACGACACCAGCACCCTGGTGGTACCACCTGAGCCCTGGCCCTGCTTGACTGCCGTTAAATTAGTGGGCGGGCCAGGCTTGCCATAGGGAGTCACCGGCTGGCTGGCAGCTGATTCCTGACTGGCGCCTTGGGCATTAACCGCGCGCACGGTGGCCGTATAGGCCGTGCCGTTGGTCAGGCCCGTAAAGGTAGCCTCAGGTTCGGTTACGTTCTGGCTGAGCCCACCTGGGGAGAGCGTAATTACGTAACCGGTGATACGTGAACCTGGCGAGTTAGACCTGTTCCACGTGAAACTAGCGCTACCGTCACCAGCCTTACCAACAGGGGCCCCAGGCGCCGTCGGCACCACACTGACTTGCACACTGGCAGTATTAGAACGCGGGGACTGACCCACCGCGTTATGGGCCACCACATAGAAGGAGTGGGTAACTCCCGGGGTGCGACCGGCCATAATGCAGCTGGTGACCACGCCACAGTCAAGCAGGTCGCCCTGCACTGTGTCGTGGACAGTGAAGTTAGTGATGTCAGCGCCGTTAGAAGCCCCGGCGGTGAAGGAAACCGTCACCGAGCCGGCCCCATTAGAGGTGGCGCTAACCCCACTGGGGGCGTCAGGCAAGCCGCGCACACTCACCGCAATGGTGCCCGAAACTTCACGGTCGGTGTCGTTAGTTTTATCGCCCACCCGGTAGGAGATGTTGTAGGTACCGTGCAGTCCATCTCGGGCGCTAATGGTCAAGGACGTGCCCGAGGCGCGCACGGTAATACCGTCGCTGGAGCTAGGCGAACCCACCAGGTGAATCGGGGTGTCAGTAAAGGGGTTGGTGGCATAGTTGGCCACGTCAACCGTGGTGGATTTACCTGCATCCACACTCACCTGGGCTTGGCTTAGCTGCACCAGTGGCTCTTTAGCGCCGGTGACACTAACTGGAATTACCGATTTAGTGCTGGCCCCCTTGGCGTCACGCACAGTCAGCGCCAAGTTAGCGCTGTTGCCACGCTTAGCCCCAGCGCCCGCCTGCACCTTGAGGGTGTGGCCATCGACGCTGACTTGGATGCCATTGGCGGCCCCCGAAACCGTGTAGGTCATGGAAGCAGGATCATCACCATCGGGGTCGCTAACCCAGCTGCTCATATCCGCGCTGACGCTTTGGCCACCCACAGCCACCTCAATGGCGGTGGGGCGCACCTGCGGGGGACGGTTAGCGGCGCCCGGATCCACAATCAGCGGGATCGTAAGCGTAGCGGACAGAGCCTTATCGTCACTGCCATCAGTTACCGTAACCGTGATTGAGGAGGGCCCGGAATAGTCAGCTTTAGCCCCAAACTCCAAGGTGGCAGAGTCTTTAACTAGCGTTGAGCCATCCCAACCGGCGGAGGCACTAGCCTGCCCATCTTTCGGCACACTAGCGCTGCGGCCACTACGCACGCGCACATAATTCTTTAGCGCGATAGGAGTTTTAGTGCCGGCCTTAACGTGGATAGGAGTCTTAGACACATTCAGCTCAGGGTTAGTTACCTGGTTACCAGGTACCCACACCACAGCTGAAGCAGACAGGGAGTCATTGTCATTAACCGTGTAGAGCACGTAGCGCCCCTGCGTGGCTGGCTCAATTAGCAGGTCTTTACCCGAAACTTTCACGCCCGGGTCAGAGCTGGTGACACGGTCAGATTCAATATCGCCGTCAGGGTCTTCATCGTTATCAAGCACAGACACCTTCACGGCGCCCTGGGCGGCGCGTACCTGCTCAACGCTAACCTCGTCGTCGCGCGCAATGGGCGCAACCAGAGCGGCGTCGGGCGAAACCACCACGGTAACCAAGCCAATCACCGGCTCAGAGTGGCCGTCGCTGACCCCATATTGCAGTGAATAGGTACCAGCCTTTTCGGGGGCCTTGAACACTACTCGTGAACGCTCAGCGCTGACCTCAATTGAGTCGTCGCTGCTGCGCACATTATCAGCCACTAGTGACAGCGGGTCCCCATCGGGGTCAAGGTCGTTAGACAGTACCGGGACTGAGACTTTCACGCCTGGGCGTACCCGCACTGAGTCAGAGATAGCTACCGGCTGCTGGTTGGTGCCGGCTATGGCGCTTACACCCACCTTGACTTGGCCGTTAGCGCTGCGCCCTAGGCGGTCGGTGACGGTGTAGCTAAACACGTCCGTGCCGGCTGCGCCATTAGCGGCGGTGTAGGTCAGGTAGTTGCCGGTAACTTCGGCGCTACCCAAGGTGGGTGAGGTGGCGATGCCCGTCAAGCTCACCGAGTCGCCTTCAGCATCAATACCTTGCAGCGGGATAGGAATAGTTACCTTCTCCCCCGCCACGGCGCGTGCCTGCACATCTTGCGGGTGGGGGGCGGTGTCGTTTTCAGGATCAGAGCCCACCACCGTCAGGTTCACGCTGGCACTGGCTACGTTCCCGGAGGCGTCGCGCACCGTGTAAATGAGCTTGCCTGAGCCAGGCTGGTTAGCAGCGCGGAAACGCACCACATTGTCAGAGACGAAAGCTTTACCCAGGTTGGCTGACACTGAGCTTTGCAGATCAGGCTGCACGGTGAGCTTAAGCCCGCCCGGGGAGCGGTCATTGTTTAGCACCGAGATGCTACCCACGTCACCAACGCGCACCACCAGGTTGTCGTCGTTTAGCTCCGGGGGTTTAGTCATGTCAGTTGCCGGGGTGGGCACTACCCGGATAGTGCCCTGGGTGGCGCCAGACTGGTTGACGGCGGTGTAGGTCAAGGTGGCCGGCTCGCTTAGACCACCGGGAGCCGTGATTTTCACGATCCGGTGTTCCAAAACTGCGGCCACCAGCGGGGAGCCGTCAGGGGTTTTAACTGACTGGACTGACAACACGCCCCCGGTGGGGTCAGTGTCGTTATCCAAGGCCCCCACCAAGGCCGAGCCGCCCTCAGGCAGGGAAGTGACGTCGTCTTGCACAATTGGCACAGATTTTTCTGCGCTCTTAATGGCGTCAACCCTAATAAAGCCCGAGGCGGTTTTGGGGCCGTTAGAAACCTGATAGTTCAGGTAGTAGGTACCTTCTGCAGTGGGAGTAAAGGTAAGCACCCCGGTAGGTAGGTCACTGGTTACCGACAAGCCGGCGGGGGCTTCATCCACCTGGGTTAAACGCAGGGTGCCGCCGTTAGGGTCAGAGTCATTATCCATAGGGGTTAGCTGCGCGGATACACCCACCGGGGTGACCAGGTGGTCACCGTTAGTGATGGGGTCCAGGTTACCCGGGGCCTTAACGGTCACGTTCAGGCTGCCTTCGCCGTCAGCGCGCCCATCAGAGAAGATAACTTTCAGACTTACATCCCCGGGGGAAGTGCCGGTGTCTTTAATGGTGATAGTGCCGTCAGCGCGCCAAGTGACGTTCATGGTCGACGGCGCCTGCACGCTCTTGATGTAGATCTGGTCCCCATCTGGGTCTAGCCAGTCGTTAGAGACGTTAATCTGCCCCTGCGCGCCGGTGGCCAAGGTTAGCACAGAGCGGTTGGTTTGCTTGGGGGCTTCATTTACCGAGTCAGGGTGCACGGTCAGCTGCACATTGGCTTGGGCGCTGGCGCGTCCGTCACTGAGCTCATAGGTGAAGGTGCTCGAACCAGTGGCGCCGGCATCTACCCGCACCTGCAGGGCGGCGCCGTCACGCACCGGGGCCACATTCCCCCAGCTGGGCTGGCTGAGCGGGGCTGCGGTGAGCACATCAGCGTCTTCATCAGTGTCGTTGTTGATTACCGGCAGGTAGGCGGTGCCACCTGCGCGCACGCCATACTCGTCATTATTGGCTTTGGGTGGGTGGTTTTCGTCTTTGTGTTCTTTGGGGGCGTTTTGGTCACGCTGGTTGGAGTCGTCTTCCTCGTCCTCGTTTTCCAGCTTGGATTTGACCTCTTCCCAACCCTTTACCTCAACCATGTCCTTATCAGGCAGCCACAGCCCACCGGTTTTGACGTCGTTGAGTACGATCACGTCGCGGTTGGTGCGAAATACTGCCTGGCTGGCCTGGTTCAATGTGGAAACTTTACGGGCCAGGTCATTTTTGGTGCCGGGGCAGTCACGCAGGAAGCTACCTTGCCCGCTCCAGGCCGCATACACGCAGCCTCGGTGCAGCACCGGGCGCGAAGGGGAACCCTGGGCGGTTTTGGCTTTAACGGTGGTGACTTTTTTGTCATCCAGGTTTACTCGCAGCAGCGCCCCGCGCGAGCCCACCAGCACGTCTTTAGCCTCCGGGCCGGCTTCTTGCAGCTGCAGGTCGGTGCCGTTTAGGTGGACGGCGTCCCCGCTGGGCAGCACCAGGGTGTTGTTTTTGGTGTCCAGCACCACCGCCTGCTTACCTACCGAGCTGACCTGCAATTTGGCGTTGCTGGCAAGTTTAGGCAGTTTGGTTTCACTTACGTCTAGCTGCTCACCGGCAGGGGTGAGGGTCTTAATTTTGCCGGCTTTTAGGCTTACTACGTGGGCGACGCCGTCGCTACCGATACTTAGCACCGCGCCGGGCATGTCGGTCACCACCGGGGAGGCGGTGGCGGGGTTGAAGCTGGCGGCCTGAGCGGCGTCAGCTAGCCAAACTTTGCCGGTTTTAGCATTCGCGTAGCCGATACGTGAGCCGCCCATCTGGATCTGGTCGGCGCCAGCGAATTTAATGGATTCTTTTAGGGCCACGCGGGCAGGGTCTACGCGAGTAAAAGAGCCGCCATCAGTGTTGGATACAAACACTGTGGCGCCGTTTTGGCGTACATCAAAGTTAGTGGAGTCGGTGCGTACGCGCCCGTCGAGGGCTTGGGCTTGATAAGACAGGTGCCCAACCAGGCGCATGTCCTGGTTGGTTACCCACACGCCGCCGTCGTTGAGGTTTACTTCTTTAGAAACAATGCCCGGGTGGGCTACTGCCAGGGCCACCACGGAGGCGGTGGCTACGGCGGTGGCCGCACCGATGAGGTTGCGAAGTTTAATGCGGGCTCCCATGCCTGCGCGTAAACGTGTACGGGCAGAGCTATCGGCGTCTTGGCGCTTGGAGCGAACCAACTTGGGCAGCTTCAATTTTTAACCTCACTGAAAATTTTGGAGCTGGCAGCCAGAGCTCGCGAGACTCTCACTGCCGGCCATTGTTCAGCCTGGTAGGGCCGGGGATTTGTAGGTTTTATGTTGCTGCCAGCGCGCTTTGAGGGCGCAAGCAGGGCAACAAACACCCTAGGTCTAGCCTTCACCCTAGCGCGATGGGGAGCCTTCCCCATAAAACCTAGGTATTTAGTTAGCAATCTATCAGGGCATTTTTGTGCTTTGTCACCCTTTGGTGCGCCCTTCGCAGCCTTCAGCGCCCCCTAAGTGCAATCAGCGCACCTCTCAGCGCTGCCTTCGTTGCATCCCTCAACACACCCCTCAGCGCAGTCTCAATTTTGTCCACCAGACAAACTGGTGATTGCACAGACGCTCAGATGTGTTAGCATCAAACCACTATGAGTGTTTGGACCGAATTCGAATTCCCCCAGCGCATGCGCGTATGTGGATCGATTCGTGCTCGAATGTGTAGCTGACACCGTTGTCCGCCATTCACTGACCGTCCTTCGCCCTAAACCGTATTCATTAACCTCACTGTATCTACAGGTATGTCTGTAGCTACTCCAGTGCAGCCACTAAGCGCCGCAACCAGCGCAATGCACTTATGCGAAGGCACGGTCACAAACACGAAAGTTTCATAGTGCCTTTCTCTAACGACATTTACGCCTGCCCCTGTACCCACGACCATGAGCCAACCTTGCTCTCCTTTGAGGTTATGCCTCCGCGCAAACCCTCCCTGGAGGCCCCCTTCTGGCAGACAGTGGATCAGCTGCTACAGGTGCGCCCCGATTTTATGTCTGTCACCTACGGGGCTGGTGGCAAGGACCGCTCAAACGCCCGCGCCACCGTGCACCGCCTGGTGGCAGACACCCCCATCCAGCCCATCGCCCACCTGACCTGCGTGGGTAACTCCACCGCTGAAGTGGTTTCCACGGTTTATGACTACCTGGACTCTGGGGTACGTACCTTCCTGGCTCTGCGTGGTGACCCCCCAGCAGGCGAAATCAGTTGGGAGCCCGGCCCTGACGGCGTCGCCAGTGCCACTGAGCTAATCCACCTGATCCGCACGGTTGAACAGCGCCGCTGCGACGCCCACCCTGGTGAGGCGCTACGCTCAGCTTTTAAACCTTTAACCATTGCGGTGGCCGCCTTCCCAGCCGGTAACCCGGCGGCTGGTACCACCCCCGCCCAGGAGGTGGAGCGGCTGCTAGTTAAGCAGGCTGCCGGCGCTTCTTTCGCCATCACCCAGCTGTTTTGGAACGCCGAGGTGTATGCCTCCTTCGTGGAGCGTGCCCGCCGCGCCGGCGTACACATCCCGATTGTCCCCGGTATTTTGCCGGCCACTGACCCGGCGCGCCTGCGCCGCGTCCAAGACCTAACCGGCATTGAGGTGCCCGAACAGCTGTTGTCCACTTTGGCCGGCTACCAGCACCAAGAACAACGTGACGCTTTCGGCGCGGCTTTTGGCTCCAAACTGATCCACTCAGTTTTGGATGCGGGTGCCCCTGGCGTGCACCTATACACCTTCAACAAGGCCAAGCCAGTACTAGACATTTTGTCTCTAATGGGTGTGGAGCCTACCGCGCACCACTCCCCTCTACTTGCGCGCTAAACCAGCGCCGTCGTCGTCAATCCGTAACCCTCAACCATTAGCTACCCACTAGCGTGCCTCTACCTTTGTGCGCGCTAATCCAAGAAAATCAAGGAGAACACCCATGTCCGCTGCAACTAAGCAGTTCCCCACCGCCACCATTTTGGCCTATCCGCGCATTGGCCGTCAGCGTCAGCTAAAGCGCGCCCTGGAGGCCTACTGGGCCGGGCGCAGCAGTGAGACTGAGCTGCTTGAAGCCGCCAGCAAGCTACGCCAGGAGAACCTGGCGCGCCTAGTTGAACTGGGTTTGGACGCCTCTGACGCCTCCCTGGCTGACGCGCCTTCTTTTTACGACCAGGTGCTAGACGCCACCATTTTGCTGGGTGCTATCCCCCCGCGTTTTGCCGGCCGTGAGGGTCTAGACCTCTACTTCGCCCTGGCCCGTGGAGATGAAAAGGTGGGCCCCGAGGAGATGACTAAGTGGTTTGACACTAACTACCACTACTTGGTCCCCGAGATTGGCCCTGACACTGCGCTGCGTTTTGCCGACGACGCCATCACCCGTAAGTTCGTGCAGGCCCGTCAGTGGGGCTACGTGACCCGCCCGGTACTGGTGGGCCCGCTGACCTACCTGGCACTAGCTAAGGCTGACCCGGCCACCCCCGACTTTGACCCGCTAACCCGCCTTGATGAGGCCGTGGCCGCCTATGAGCAGGCCCTAGCTTCCCTACACGAGGCTGGCGCCCCCTGGGTGCAGCTGGACGAGCCGGCCCTAACCTCAGACAACCTCTCCCACCCCCGCGCTGAGCTGGCCAAGCTGGCTGTGGGCGTGTATGAGCGCCTGGCTAAAGCCACTAACCGCCCCCAGATCCTGGTGACCACCCCCTATGGGGACGCTTCTCAGGCTGTAGGTGCCCTAGCTAAGACCGGCGTGGAAGCCATCCACGTTGACACCCTGCGCGGCAAGCTACCTAAGGACGCCGACCTGTCTGGGGTAACCCTGGTGGTTGGCGCTGTGGACGGACGCTACATTTGGCGCGCCGACCTGGCCGCCCTGCGCCAGACCCTGACCGCCGCCCAAGCCCTGGGCGCCGCCAAGGTGGCTGTGGCTACCTCCAATTCGCTCCAGCACGTGCCTCACGACACCGCCCTGGAAACCTGGGATGACCCCACGCTGAACGAAAACCTGCACGCCTGGCTGGCTTTCGCCGACCAGAAGGTGCAGGAAGTAGTTACTCTGGCTCGCGGCCTAGATGAGGGTTGGGAGGCCATCGACGGCGAGGTAGCCGAGGCGACCCGCGTCCTAGAGCAGCGCGCTGCTGCCCCTGGCGTGGTACGCCCCGAGGTCCGCAGCCGCACCGCCGCCCTGACCGACGCCGACCGCGCCCGTGAGCCCTACCTGGAGCGTGAAGCTGCCCAAGCCCAGCGCCTGCACCTGCCTCCGCTACCCACCACCACTATTGGTTCTTTCCCGCAGACCACTGAGATTCGTAAGGCTCGCGCCGCCAACGCACGCGGCGAGCTTTCTGACGCCGACTACCAGGAGCGTATGCGTGAAGAAATCGCTGCGGTAATCAAACTGCAGGAAGAGCTGGGCCTAGATGTGCTGGTGCACGGTGAGGCTGAGCGTAACGACATGGTGCAGTACTTCGCTGAGCTGCTTGATGGCTTCGCCGCCACCCGCAACGGCTGGGTGCAGTCCTATGGTTCGCGTTGCACCCGCCCCTCGATCCTGTGGGGTGACGTGTCACGTCCGGCCGCCATGACTGTGGGCTGGACCAGCTACGCCCAGTCGCTAACCGACAAGCCGGTTAAGGGTATGCTCACCGGCCCAGTGACCATCATTGCCTGGTCTTTCCCGCGTAATGACCTGCCTCTGGGCGAAATTGCTGACCAGATTGGTTTGGCGCTGCGCGACGAGGTTAGCGACCTGGAAGCTGCCGGCATTGCCGCCATCCAGGTGGATGAGCCGGCTCTGCGTGAGCTGCTGCCCCTGGACGCTGAGCGCCACGCCGACTACCTGGACTGGTCGGTGGGTTCCTTCCGCCTGGCCACCTCCTGCGTGCGCCCGGACACCCAGATCCACACGCACCTGTGCTACTCCGAGTTTGGCCAGATCATTGACGCTATCAAGGGCCTGGATGCGGATGTGACCTCGATCGAGGCGGCCCGCTCCAAGATGGAGGTTGTCCCCGAGCTGGCTGAGGCTGGTTTCGACCACGGCATTGGCCCTGGTGTGTGGGACATTCACGCCCCGCGCGTGCCCGGCGAGGAAGAGTTGGCGCAGCTGATCGGCCTAGCTGCCGACGCCGTACCGGTTTCTCGCCTGTGGGTTAACCCCGACTGTGGTCTAAAGACTCGTGGCTACGCCGAAACCAAGGCTTCGCTGGAAAACCTGGTGGCCGCTACCCGCCAGGTGCGCGCCGAGCGCGAACTGAACAACTGACGCCGCTAGGCTCAGCACTGGCAGCCCGACTCGCTGCCCTAAATGGCAGGCGAGCCCCCAGGGGCTGAAGACAACTAGCTAAACCAAGGCTTGGGGGTGGAACAGTGTTCCACCCCCAAGCTGTTTATTTCAGGTTAGTTATGCTTCTAGCTAGTTATGCGCGCGCCAAGCTTTGGGCTAGGGCGCGCCGGTCAACTTTACCGATGCCCTTATAGGGCAGCGCATCAGCTAGCAGCACCTGCTTGGGGCATTGGGCGCCACTAAGCTTTTGCTCCAGATAGACACGGATTTGGGCCACAATAGCGCCTTCATCTACCCGGCCCAGGCCCGGCATTGAGGCGGGCACCACCACTGCGGTCACTACCTGTCCCCACTGCAGATCGGGTAAACCCACCACCGCACATTCACTCACCAGCGGGTTTAGGGCCAGTAGGGCCTCAATCGGGCCGGGTTCCACCTTGATGCCGCCGCTAATAATTACGTCATCTAGGCGCCCAAGTACCTGTAGGCGCCCATCTACAATCTGGCCGCGATCAGAGGTAATAAACCAACGCTTATCCGTCCCTCCAGCGCCAGCGCTAGCTTCAACGCCTGCCTCAGCCCTACCAGCCTCAGCGTTTTCCCCGGCCGCGCTGGCAGTTTCACTCGTGCCAACTGTCTCCTGGTCTACCTGGGTTTGGGGGCGGCTAACAAAGCAGCGTCTAGTTAGCTCCTCATCACCTAGGTAGCCGGTGGCTAGCATCGGCCCAGACAACCAAATTGCCCCGGTGGCCTGATCTACCTCCATACTCACCCCGGGCAGAGGCTGACCGTCATAGACACACCCGCCACAGGTTTCACTCATGCCATAGGTGGTAACCACCTTAATCCCGGCGGTTTTGGCCTGCTCTAATAGCTGCGCGTCAGCTGCCGCTCCCCCAATCAGCACCGCATCTAGCCGCGCTAAGGCGCCGCGCAGCTGCGCATCATCCAAAGCCCGGCGCAGCTGTGTGGGCACCAGCGAGGTATACACCGGGCAAGCCCTGCCGGAGTCGTCAGCAGCGAGCGCCCCCTCAGCCTCCCCGCCAGCGCCACCAGCGCAGGAACTAATGGCGTCGTCGTCAAAGGAAGAACCGGCGTCGCAATCAGCAGCAGCTACGCAGGCGGCGTCGATAACCTGCGCCAAATGCTGGGGGTCAAAACCGCCCTCCTTATAGGCGTTAAACACGTGCGTGCCGGCCACCGCCGCCCGCACCAAAACCTGCACCCCAGCAGCATGATAGGCGGGCAAAGCCAGCACCCAAATCCCCGGCCCAGCCAGGCGTTTATGGGTGGCGCGTGCCGACGCTACCAGCGCATCCATCGACACCCCCACCAGTTTGCCAGTGCCGGTAGTTGAGCCAGACGTACGCAGCACCATATCCACCCCCACGCTGCGGCCACTAGCTCGGGCCGGGATCCGCCGCGCCAAATTCGCGGCCACCTCCCGCGTGTCCTCATGAGGTGCGATAGGCACAATAATTTCGCGGCTAGGGCGCAAATACTGTTTCGCCAGTGAACGGGCCTGGGCGTGGGCCACGTCAGCGGCGCTCAAACTACTGCGACTAACCAGGCCCGGCGTGGGGGTTTGCGGCTTGCGTAGATGCCCGCCCCGGCCGACGACGTCGGATGCGTCCGCTGACATGCGCCTAGCTAACAGCTGGGCGAACTCCTCAATTTGCGCTGCACTCTGGGTGCGCTGGATGCGAAAAAGGCTCACGCTTTCAATGGTATGACTACCAAGTCACAAAAATATGGTTAAGCTGCACTTATGCGGCTTTTCCTAATGGTATTCGTGATCGCCTTGGCGCTGTATGCCCTCATTGACTGTGTACGCACACCTGAGGAGGACATGCCTGCGCGTATGCCTAAACACCTGTGGATTATGCTGATTTTGATGTTCTCCACCATCATGCTTGGCCCCCTGGCCTGGATCATTACCTCCCGGGTAAGCGCCGCTGAGAAACGCGGCGGGCAGCTCAGTGGCGGGCTTTGGTCTGCGGAAAAAGGCGTAGATCTGCATCTGTCGCGCCACGCTTCCGCCCCGGCAGCTCCCGACGACGACCCTGACTTCCTGCGTAAATTAGATGAGCAGGTGCAAGCCCAAAAGCGCCGTCGCCAACGCGACCAGCTCCAACAAAAGCGCTCCCAGCACCCCCAGACCAGCCCTGACCAGACCAACTCTGACCAGGCTAGCCGCAATCAGGCGGGCCAGTCCAAGCCTGCAGAGCCCACTAGCGGCCCCCAGCCTGGCAAACCCAATGATCCCGCCAGCAGCACCAAACCCGCCAGCAACCCCAAATCTGGTAGCCCTACCCAAGGCAGTCGCGGAAAAACTGAGGACGAACAGCCCGAAAACTAGGGCCAGTTACTGGTGTCCACCTCACGGTTATAGGCACGCGCATGCAGCAACCAATCCCCCGGCAGCCAGCTACGGCCCACCAACTGGGGGTGCTCAGGCAAAAACAAAGCAGCCCAAATAACCATAACTAGCTCAGCCCACTGCCCGCGCACTTTCAAACGCACGCTGCCTTGCTCATTGGTGGCCGCCAGCATCACTTCACCCACACCAGTTACCTGGCACTCGCGGATCTGCTGGTAGCCAATGAACATCACGCCGTCAGGCGTGCCCAGGTAGATGCCGTGGGTGGATACGCTCAGGCGAGCATCGGCCAGGTGGCGCCATTTTTCAACCGCGTCCCGCTCGGCGCGGCGTTTGCGGCGAGAATTAACTACCGCCTGGCCCCCAAAGAAGGCCGCCATCAGCGCCAACCCGGCAGCACCGCCAGCTAAAAAGAAGCCGCGCATAGGCTGATAGTTGCTGTTGTCACCGCGTTTAAAAGCCAGGATTTCCCCGTCGCAAGAACCCAGAATCACTTCGCCGCTGTGAGTGGGGCGAATCGGGTCAACTACTGGAGAGACCGGGTTGGGTTTAAAACCTGCCCGCACAGCGGTGAGCACCTGCGCGGTATTCCACCAAACATAGTCTTGGCCGGTCCAGGGACGTTGGGGTTGGGGGCGCGGTTGCAGGGTGCGGCTAGCAGCTGGCACTAACTCGCCGGGAGGCGTCGTAGCCCCCTGATCTTGGGGCTGCGGGTGCGGCGCCGCCTGGCTCACGCACGCCCCTCGCCGTCACCGATTTTCAGCCCGGCCACGCCGGTGCCGGGCACCATGTCTTCAGCTTCACGCAGCAGCGCATTCGCTGGCTCAGTGTAGGCCAAGCCCACCAGGGTGTTGTCTTCAAAAGTTAAAGAAGTCAGGGACGCTAAAGAGCATTGGCGTCGGCGCGGATCGTGTGCCAGGGGGCGCCCATGCAGGAACAGGCTCAGCGACCAGATCGGTAGCTGGTGTGAAACCAGTAGGGCCTCATGGCCGCGCGCCTGCACCAGGGCGCTACGCACAGCGGCGCTCATACGCGCCACCAGCTGGGTGTAGGGCTCGCCCCAGGAGGGGCGTAGCGGGTTGATGTAGTAAGCCCAGTGTTCGGGGTGGGCTAGCACCCAACGGTTACGGTTTACGGCAACGCCCTCGAAGTGGTTTTCGGCCTCAAGTAGGCGCGCGTCAGTGCCAGCTTCAATACCAAAAGCGGCGGCGGTGGGGGCCCCCGATTCCACGGCCCGCTCTAGGGGCGAGGTGGTTACCACGGTGATATCTTTTCTGGTTTCCACTAGGTAATCTGCCACCATCTGGGCCATGGCATGGCCGCGAGGGGTCAGGTGGTAGCCAGGCATGCGCCCATAGAGGATGCCCTGGGGGTTATCTACCTCGCCATGACGCATGACGTGAATTGTTGTGCGCACCATAGCGCCAATTCTATGCCAGGGTCAGGGACTGAGCACGTTTTAGTGTGCCAAGTCTGCGTCGGTAGTGATCTTTTCCAGCAGCTCAGTTAGTGTGGCCAGCTCACTTGGAGTGAAACGGTCGATTAGGTGGCGGCGCACCCCGTCAAGGTGAATGGGCGCGGTTTGAGCCAAAAACTCGTAGCCAGCCTTGGTTAGGTGGGCATAGACGCCGCGTCGATCCTTGGGACATGAGGAGCGCAATACGTAGCCGGCGCGTTCTAGCCGCCCTACCGTGTGGGTTAGGCGTGAGCGCGAGTAGGAGACTTGGTCAGCCAGTTGGCTCATGCGTACGCGGCCGGCTTCGCTTTCAAATAGGCGTACCAGGATTTCATATTCGTACATGGAGATGGCGGCGGCCTCGTCTAGCTCGTGGTTTAGGCGCGCCGACACCAGTGTGCTGGCCCCTAAAAAGGCTCTCCAGGCCCGCATTTGCGACTCGGTTAGTAGTTGCCTGTCGCCCTGCCCGCAGCCGGTGGCATCGCTGGCTTCTTGCCCACAGCCGGCAGATGCGACTTCTTGTCCACAGCCGACGACGGCGCCCGCAGCGGTCGTTTTAGGTGCAGCTCCCTGCCCACAGCCGCCTGCAACACTAGAGCTAGCGGCGACGTCGTCGCCCATACCCATTGCACCCGAGATCGCACCAGTGCCGCAGCTGGAGGCCATGTTTAAAGCTCTCATTTCTTACTAGATTGTGCGGCCCAAGCAGCCAGCAAAACAAAGTAGTTCAATAATAAAGTAAATCGTGGCGTGAAGGTAGCTATTTAAATAAACGAAATGGCTGCCACCCTAGGGATAGCAGCCATCCAAGCGCTCACGCGCCAGGCGTCACTTCTTGTTACGACGCTGGTGGCGAGTCTTACGAAGCAGCTTGCGGTGCTTCTTCTTGGACATGCGCTTACGGCGCTTCTTAATAACAGATCCCATATGAGAACCTCACAGTCTTGCTAAGCGTGCCCAACGGCACCATGATCGGTTGCGGCCGGGCACACCGGCCACATACGTGACCAAATGAGTTTAACGCGTCTCAGGAGCCAAATGCAGCCGCGTCGCCGTGGCTCCAATCACCTAAGCCACTGGCCATGAACTCCTGGACAGCCGCCACGGGCACCCGGTAAGAACGTCCCACACGCATTGCGGGGAGCTCACCCGAGTGCACCAGGCGATACACGGTCATCTTGGACACCCGCATCATGGAGGCTACTTCCGCCACAGTCATGAAGGCGGGAGTCTGAGGCTGTGCCATCGCGCTGATTCCTGTCCTTGGGTTGGGCCCGCATTGGCGGGATCGATGTAACTATACCGGTTTAAGCTGGCAAATACAGCCGTTTTGAATCTCGTTTTAACTACAGTGACGGCGCCTATCAGCCAAATTGGAAACCTCCGTATAAATTAGGGCCAACTACCCAGATGCCAACTGAGCTAAGGTAAGTAAAGAAAGATACGTGTGGGTACCTACCGGCAGACCTGGCAAGCTACCAAGCGCCCTGCCGCTAGCCCCCATGCTCCCTGCAAAACGTAAGGTGACCTTTTGTTTTCGCGTGCTGTGCGGGCGTTTACCGATATACGCACCTGGCTGGAGCGGGTTGGACGCCACTCCAGCGCCCGCCTAGCCACATGCCTATTCGCCGCAATTATCGTCATTATCACAGGCCTACTTGAGCTGCCTATTGCCACCGCCAGCGGCGAGCGCGCCCCCTTCGTTGACGCCCTATTCACTGCCACCAGCGCGGTTTGTGTAACCGGCCTAACCACTGTGGACACCGCCACCTACTGGTCTACTTTCGGCCAAGCCTGCATTATTTTGGCTACCGCCGTGGGCGGGCTGGGGGTTATGACCATTGCCTCACTTCTGTCCCTGGCAGTTTCGCGTCATGTGGGCCTGTTCCAGCGAATGCTTACCGCCGATGAACACCAGTCCCGTTTGGGCGACGTCGGCTCACTGCTGCGCGCGGTAATTATCGCCTCCCTGGCGGTTGAGGCCACCCTAGCTCTAGTGCTGTTCCCGCGCTTTTTAACGCTAGGCTACCCGCTGCTTAAAAGCGCTTGGTATGCCTTCTTCATGGCCTTATCTATCTTCAATAATGCGGGCTTTGTGATTATGCCCGATGGCCTAGCCCCCCACGCTAGCGACTGGTGGATGTGTTTACCTATCGCCGTAGGTACTTTTGTGGGGGCAATTGGTTTCCCAGTGATTTTAGATGTGCATCGTAACTGGCGTATGCCGCGCAAGCTGTCTTTGCACTCCAAAATAACCATTTCCACCTACGTAATTATTTCGGTAATTAGTGCCATCTCTATCACCGCTTTTGAGTGGACCAACCCCTTCACCTACGGCCAGCTAGACACTAGCGGCAAGGTTCTTTCCGCCATCGTCAACTCCGTAAACGCCCGCTCTAGCGGCCTAGCCACCATTCCCACCTCGCTGATGCGCGAAACCACCTGGTTGCTGCAAGACTTCCTAATGTTTATTGGGGGTGGCTCAGCCTCCACCGCCGGCGGCATTAAAGTCACCACCCTGGCTGTGCTGGTGCTGGCGATCGTGGCCGAAGCACGCGGCGACAGCGACATTGAAGTGTTTGGTAGGCGCCTACCCACCTCCACTGTGCGCGTCTCGGTGGCCGTGGCCTTCGTGGGCGCCTCCATCGTGGTGGTAGCTACCCTAATGCTGCTGTGGCTAACTAACCTTTCCCTTGACACTGTCTTATTTGAAGTTATCAGCGCTTTCGCCACCGTGGGTCTCTCTACCGGCATCACCCCGCTACTGCCCATTGAAGCCAAGTATGTAATGGTAGTGCTTATGTTTGTGGGCCGTACCGGCACCATGACCGCCGCCAGTGCCCTGGCCATGCGGGATCGACGCCGCGTCATCCGCTTCCCTGAAGAGCGCCCCATGATCGGCTAGCGCCCCAAACAAGACAAAATCACAGCAAGACTTAAACTAGAACCATGCCCCAGGTGAACCATCAAGACTCCACACTCGTAATCGGCCTTGGCCGCTTCGGCACCGCCGTCGCCGCCACCCTCGACCGCCTAGGGCGCGAAGTGCTGGCAGTCGAGCACAACCCCAACACCGTGCGCCAATGGTCCGGACGCATCCCCCTAATTGAAGCCGACGCCACCGACATGGAAGCCCTAGAACAGCTAGGCGCCACCGAATTTGGCACCGCCGTAGTAGGGGTGGCCTCCTCCCTGGAAGCCTCCGTACTAATCACCTCCAACCTGGTAGAGCTAGGCATCGGCCAAATCTGGGCCAAAGCCATCAGCGCTACGCACGGGCGCATTTTGCACCGCATCGGCGCCAATCACGTGGTCTACCCCGAATACGACGCCGGCCAACGCGCCGCCCACCTAGTGTCCGGACGCATGTTGGACTACATCGAAATGGAAAAGAACGGCTTTTCCATTATCAAAATGCGTCCGCCGCACGAATTACACGGCTTCACTATCGGCCAGTCCAAGGTGCGCTCGCGCTATGGGGTAACCATCATTGGTTTGATGAGCCCAGGTGAGCATTTTGAGTACGCCACCCCACAAACCATGGTGGGCGCTGAGGATATTTTGGTGGTAGGTGGCGACGCTAACCTACTAGAGCACTTCGCTAACCGCCCCTGAGCAGTAGTTTTTTGAGCGTTATCAAGTAAAAGCTGGTTGTCTATGCCGGCGCAGCCAGTTGCACGCTCGTGCGCTGTTGCATTTACAAAGTGCCCACATTGCCGTCTTTTCCCCGTCTTTACAGCCCAGCGAGCAAAATTCTGAACTGTGATCCACAGATCACTAACTGCACAATGGGGTTTGGAGTTTGCATGAGCACGGTTGCAATTCTCGGGGCAGGCATTATGGCGTCGGCGCTGACCTTCCCGGTGACTGACAATGGGCACCAGGTGAATCTGGTAGGCACCCACCTAGACCGAGACATTATTGACTCAATTCAGCGCACCGGCATCCACCCGGAGCTGGGGCTGAAAATGCCTGAGAATGTAACCGCTTTCCAATTGGAAGAAGCTGAAACTGCCTTTGCTGACGCAGATGTGGCCATGAGCGGCGTTAACTCTTTCGGAGTTGACTGGGCCGGGGCGCACCTGGCCACGCTACTAAAGCCAGGCATGAAGGTCCTGTCCATCACCAAGGGTATGCAGGCCGCTGAGGACGGTACGCTGACCATGTTCCCTGATGTATTGCGCGCAGCCGTGGGTGAGCCCCTAGCCAGCCAGGTGACCTGGTCGGCAATCGTGGGCCCCTCGATCGCCGGTGAGCTGGCGGTAGGCCACGACACCTGCGTGGTGTTCTGCGGTGAAGACCAGGCCAGCCTGGATGAACTGCAGCAAATGTGGGCCACCGACTACTACCACATCTGGACTTCCACAGACTTCATTGGTCACGAGGTAGGCGCAGCCACCAAGAACATTTACGCTTTTGCCGCCGGTTTCGCTGACGGCCTGCTAGCCAAAGCTGGCAAGGAAAACGACCGCTACCGCATGTACAACTACGGGGCCGCCATCTTCGCCCAGGGGCAAACTGAGCTCACCCAGTTCATTGAGCTGCTGGGCGGCGACGTAACCACCGCTAAGGGCCTAGGCGGCGTCGGCGACATGTTCGTCACCTCTATGGGTGGACGCAATGTGCGCGCAGGCAAGTTCGTGGGCCAGGGCATCCCCTTCTCTGAGGTGCGTGACACTCACATGAAGGGGGTAACCATGGAGGGTGTGGCCGCCATTCGGGTGATTGGTGGGGCTCTGGCGCCGCTGACAGAGCGTGGGGTTATCAGTGAAGATGACTTCCCGCTGCTGCGTGCGCTACACGCCATCATTGTCGACGACGCCCCGCTAGAGATCCCCTGGGACAAGTTCTTTGGCGGTCGCCACTAAAGAGCGCGGGGTCTACCGCATTTAACTAGTTAACTTTCGAAGGAGAAAATCAATGACTGATTTAGCGGCACTCTTGGATGAGGCACTCAAAGACGCCACCGACACCAAGGCCGTAGCTTTCGGGCGCGGCGCCGTGCACCGCACCGGTGAAGTATTCGCCTCCACTTTCCCCGGCAAACGCGCCGTGGTGGTGGGCGATGACAACACCTTCAACGCAGTAGGTGCCACCACCGCCGCCGGCGAGCCGGTAGCAGCTGGCCCCGCCGTCGTCGACTCCCTAAAGCAAGCGGGCGTGGAGCTGGAAGAAAACATTATTTTCCCCGGCACCCCCACCCTCTACGGCGGCTACGACAATGTGGAAATTATCCGCGAAAAGCTACGCGGCCTAGACGCTATCGCCATTGTGGTGGGCTCGGGCGTGCTCAACGACCTAACCAAGCTAGCCAGTGGCGAGCTAGGGCGCCCCTACATGGTGGTATGCACCGCCGCCTCCATGGACGGCTACGCCTCCTTTGGCGCCTCCATCTCTAAGGATGGCTTCAAGATCACCCGCAACTGCCCCGCCCCGGCCGCCGTCGTAGCGGACCTGGACATTATGGCTGCCGCCCCCAAGCGCCTAGTGGCCACCGGCGTGGGCGACCTGATCGAGAAGATCCCCGCCGGTGAGGACTGGATCATTGCCGACATGCTCGGTGTAGAAGCCATCAACCACCAGGTGTGGCCGCTAGTGCAGGGGCCGCTGCGTGAAGCTATCAGCCAGCCCGCCCAGCTGCGTGCCGGCGACGCCGACGCCACCGCCGGGCTGGCCGCCGGGCTGCTAATGAGTGGCCTAGCCATGCAGGCCGCCCAGTCCTCCCGCCCCGCCTCGGGCGCCGGACACCAGTTCTCGCACCTGTGGGAAATGGAAGGTCACGGCCTGGACTGGGAGCCGCCGCTGACCCACGGTTTCAAGGTGGGCCTGGGCACGGTAGCCATCTGCGCCCTGTACGACGTCGCCCTGCGTAAAGACATCAGTGACCTCGACGTCGAAGCCCGTATTGCCGCCTGGCCCAGCCGTGAAGGTATGGAAGCCCACGTGCGTCAGTGGAACCAAAGCGCCCCCAGCGGCCTGCTTGAAGCCGCCGTGGTGCAGACCGACGCCAAGTATCTGACCCCCCAGCAGCTGCGTGAGCGCATCCACACCCTGCAAAAGCTGTGGCCACAAATCAAAGAAACCTCAGCCAAGCAGCTGCTTAGCGCTGAAGAAATCGCCGACGTGCTTAAGACTGTAGGCGGCATCTACCACCCGGCCCAGATTGGTATCAGCCTGGAAAAGATGCGCGAAACCTACACCCGCGCCCAGATGATCCGCACCCGCTACACCATTTTGGATGTGCTGTGGGAGTTGGGCATTTTGGACGAATGCGTAGAAGAACTCTTTGCCCCTGGCGGGTACTGGGCCAGCGCACCTGTACCCACCGACCGCGTCAGCGGTGCTGAAAACTGAAAACGCAAGCCCCTAACACAAGGAAGTAACATGGAAGAGACTTACGTTCTAGGTATTGACTTTGGCACGCTATCTGGGCGTGCAGCGATTGTGCGCGTGACTGACGGTTTAGAAAAGGCCGCTGCTGTCTACGAGTATCCCAACGCCGTCATGGATGATGTACTGAGCGTGGCTGACGGCCAGAAGCTGCCGGCGGACTTTGCCCTGCAAAACCCCCGCGACTACATTGAGGTGCTAAAGCACGCCGTACCTGAGGCTATCGCCAAGTCCATGGTGGACCCGACCCAGATCAAGGGTATTGGTATTGACTTCACCTCGGCCACGGTAATTGCCGCTAAAGAGGACGGCACCCCGCTGTGTGACTTGGCTAAGTTCAACAACAACCCGCACGCCTACGTCAAGCTGTGGAAGCACCACGGCGCCCAGGACCAGGCTGACCGCATTGTGGCCCTGGCTAAGGAGCGCGGCGAGTCTTGGCTGGCCCGCTACGGTGGCATCCTGTCTGCAGAGATGCTGCTACCCAAGGTGCTGGAAACCTACGAGAAGGCCCCCGAGGTTTACGCAGACACTGACGTGTTTGTGGACGCTTTGGACTGGATCGTGTGGCGTATGACCGGCAACCTGGTTTACTCCGCTGGCGACTCCGGTTACAAGCGTAACTTCCAGGACGGCGCCTACCCCAGCGAGGAGTTCTTAGAGCTGCTCTCGCCTGGTTTTGGCAAGGTATTTAGCGAAAAGATGCCCGGGCAGGTGCTGGCGCTAGGTGCTGAGGCCGGTAAGCTTACCGCCCACGCCGCCGCCTGGATGGGCTTGGAGCCTGGCATTAGCGTGGCCACCGGTAACATTGACGCCCACGTAACCGCTGCGGCTGTGCAGGCTGTGGAGCCGGGGCAGCTAACCGCTATTTTGGGTACTTCTGCTTGCTACATCGTCTCTGGGCCGCAGTTCCGTGAGGTTCCGGGTATGTTCGGGTGTGTCGACGGCGGCGTGGTGGATGGGCTGTGGGGCTTTGAGGCCGGCCAGTCCAGCATGGGTGACGTGTTTGCCTGGTACCTGGACAACGCCCTGCCCCACTCCTACGTGGTTGCCGCCGAAAAGGCCGGCATCAGCATCTTTGAGTTGCTGGCCGAAAAGGCCCGTGCCCAGGAGATTGGTGAGCACGGCCTGGTAGCTCTGGACTGGTTCAGCGGTAACCGCTCGATCCTGGTTGACTCTGAGCTTTCTGGCGCCATTTTGGGTATCACCATGACCACCAAGCCTGAGGACATTTACCGGGCTCTGGTGGAGGCCACCTGCTTCGGGGCCCGCACTATTATCGAGTCTTTCACCAACGCCGGCGTCAAGATTGACGAGATTGTGGCTAGCGGTGGCCTAATCAAGGACCCGTTCTTCATGCAAACCCTGGCTGACATCACCTGTGTGCCGCTGAGCGTGGCCACCACCAAGCAGGGTGGGGCGCTAGGGGCTGCTGCCCACGGCGCGGTAGCTGCCGGTTTCTACCCCACCATTAAGGAGGCCTCACTGGCCATGGGTGGCAAGATTTCGGCTGCATACGTACCCAACTACGATCGCACCGCCCGCTATGACGAGCTCTTCAACGAGTACCGTCAGCTGCACGACTACTTCGGTCGCGGCGAAAACGAGGTTATGCACCGCCTCAAGGACATCCGTCGCCGCGCCGTTGAGCGCAAGCGCGCAGCTGCTAAGAAGCCGCAGGAGTGAAACTCACCGATCTAACCCAGACCCAGTGCGCTCAAGTAGAGCGCACCAGGCAGGTAGTGGCGCAGCTACACGCACTACTACCTGCCTGGGAGCTGGTAGTTTGGACTGCCGGTAACGTATCTGAACGAGTGCCGGGCACAGACCTGTTTGTGATTAAAGCTTCCGGAGTTCCCTATGAGGGCATGGAAGCCGCCCACATGGTGGTGTGTGACCTGCAAGGACAGTTGCTTGACGACGACGATAGCGGGCTTGCTCCTTCCTCGGATACGGCAGCTCACGCCTACGTCTACCGGCACATGCCTGAAGTTGGCGGGGTGGTGCACACCCATTCCTCCTATGCCACAGCTTGGGCGGCAATTGGCGAACCTATCCCCTGTTGCCTGACCATGATGGCTGATGAGTTTGGTGGTGACATTCCACTGGGCCCGCTAGCGATTATCGGCGACGATTCGATTGGGCGCGGAATTGTTGAAACCTTACGCAACTGTCATTCACCGGCGGTGTTGATGGCCAACCACGGTCCCTTCACCGTAGGTAAGGATGGACGTAGCGCCGTAAAAGCTGCAGTAATGTGCGAAGAGGTAGCCCGCACCGCTTATCTAGCACGTACGCTAGGTGAAATTAAGCGGATACCTGATGACATGATCAAGCGGCTTAATGATCGCTACCAGAACGTCTACGGACAACATTAATGCATACATATAGTCAAAACGATGACTAGCAAGTATGTCTAGCTAGTGTGACTAGCGAGTCTGCCTAGTTCATATGACCAACGAACACGACTAGTTAGTCTGACTAGTGAACATGACTAGCGTTGGGGCCGCGTATTCCGAACGGTATACGCGGCCCCACGTTCTATTGGGTGCTGTTTATTGCGCAGTTTTGGCTAGCCAGTTTTGGCTGGCGCACCTTCAGCAAACTTGACGCAGTTAGCGCGCAGCTTTGGTGGCGCGACTTGGTTTAGTTCTCGGCCCAGTAGGCGTGTAGAGCGCGAGCCAGGTAGGGTCCGTCCTCAACACCGCACATCTCACGGGCAGAGTGCATAGACAATAGCGCAATACCTACGTCAACAGTGGTGATGCCTAGACGCGAGGCAGTAATCGGACCAATGGTGGTACCGCAAGGCACGGAGTTGTTGGAAACGAAATCCTGCGTGGGCACACCCGCCGCCTTGCAAGCACGCTTCCAGATAGCCCCACCTACCGCGTCGGTAGCGTAGCGCTGGCGAGCGTTAATCTTCAGCAGCGGCCCGTGGTTGATGAGCGGACGCACCTGCGGGTCATGCAGCTGGCCATAGTTGGGGTGAACGCTGTGTCCGGCGTCGGCGCTAATGCAGCTAGAGCGAGCCAGCAGAGCCCGCTCGCCGTCGCCCACAAAGCCCATAACCGCAGCCAGGCCGTGCAAAACATCCTGCAGGAAGGGGCCGCCCGCACCTGAGCGGGTGCCACTACCTACCTCTTCGTGATCAAAGGCCACAAACACTGCAGCGTCAGTTTCTGTACCAGCCAGGTTTTCCAAAGCAACCAGGCCGGCGTGAACACTAGAGAGGTTGTCTAGGCGCGAGCTGGCCAGGAACTCCTGGTGCAAACCAAAGACGCTGGGGGGCTGCACCAAATAGGTGAACACATCGTGGAAAGCTAGCTGATCAGGGCTAATACCAGCCTGCTCACACAGGTAGTTTTCAATGTCGTGGCAACTTACCGCCTCGCCAGCCAGGGCGGTTAGCGGCAGCATGTGGGCTTGACGGTCTAGGTGCAGGTTTTCGTGTGCGCTACGGTCCAGGTGGGGAGCAACCTGCGCGGTGCGGGCAATGGGGCCAGTACGCACCAGGTGGACAGCGCCGTCGTAGGTGGTCAGACGTCCCGCCAAACCAACTTCACGGTCTAGCCAGGAGTTTTCTAGGGCGCCACCATAAATTTCGGCGTTGATCATTTCCCAGCCTTCGCGCACAATCGCACCCTGGGGCTTAAGTTTTAGCGCCGGAGAGTCAGTGTGGGCGCCAACAATCCTAAAGCCAGTGCGCGCACTGGGAGCGCTAGGTAGGCACCAGGCCGCAATGGCGCCGTCGCGAATTACATATCCGCGCGCCGGAATGGAACTATCCCAAGCCACAGTCTCATCTACAGCCTTAAACCCGCGCTTTTCCAGGCGGGCGGCTACAGCCTGAGCGGCGTGGTAGCTAGTGGGAGAATCAACAACAAACTGACTGATTGCCTGCGTATAGTCAGGCACCTCAAATCCACTCATAGTTCAATTGTTGCACTTTGAGCCAGGCTACCCAAGAAAAACACCCAGGGCCGCACTCAATGAGCGCGACCCTAGAGAACCGTCACATAGATGAGAGCTAAGACCTTAGCGGCCTCCACCCCTGACCACGCCAGAGAGCGGGATGTGGTTGAGGACAGGCGAGTTGTTGGCGTTAGTGATGGCGTTCTGGCTACCGGTTTCGCTCATGGTAACCACCGCACCCATAACGATCGGGAAAGAAGTTAGCGGGGTGTTGTTGGAGTGTACATGCAGCACTGCACCGAAGTGGGCGTTAGTCTTGGCGCGCAGGTCATTCTTCTCATAGCGCCAGGTGCCCGAGAAAGTGGATACGTAAGGCGTCCAGTTGCCGATATCCGCACCCAGTTTGGCCTGGACTGCCTTAGCGTGATCACTAAAACGCGAATCAGCCAGCAAGCCAGCCAGGGTCTTAGCCTCCGGCTTAGACCAGGAAGCAAAGTTCAGTGAGGTGGTAGGCCAGTTGATGCCATCGGTGTTGCCAGTAACCGGCTGCCAATCGATGTTGGAGTACTCCGCCGTGTTAATCCAGAACACCTGGTACAGACCGGTTAGGTTGGCCGGC